>JAANMY010000813.1_pt1 | contig 40213 bp, 42 predicted proteins | sample 7279691 | NCBI WGS metagenome assembly JAANMY01 (sample SAMN14094543, study PRJNA606508) | bioreactor metagenome | isolation source: A lab-scale SPAN reactor treating ammonium-rich wastewater day 388 | place: Ireland: Galway | collected 2018-02-07 | reverse complement strand
TGGCGGGCCAGGCCGCGATCTGCGCCTGGGTGGGCGCGGGAAACGCGCGCGCGAACCAGCCGGCGACAGCGGGATGGAAGTCGCCCAGGGCTGCGTGCAGGGGCACTTGCTCAGGCATGCCGGCATTATCCGCCGCCCCGGGAGGCGCCGGATGAATGGAATGACGGAAGGCGAAGCGGATCTGCGCGTTCACCCCGGCAGGCTGCGGTGCGCGCGTCTCACCGGCTGCGACTCAGCGGATCTCCTGCAGCCCGCCCGGCACCCCGCGCGGTGACAGCAGCAACTGCCAGAGCTGGTTGCGGCGCGCCCGGAAGCTGGCCATCGATGCCGCCAGGTAGAACCGCCACATGCGCCGGAAGCGCGTGTCGTAGCGCGGCGGCAGGCGCTCCCAGGCGGCCTCGACATTAGCCCGCCAGGCCTGCAGGGTGCGGTCGTAGTCGGGGCCGAAACCGTGCCAGTCCTCGACCACGAAACGCCCTTCCAGCGCCGCGGCGATCTGCGCGGCGGAGGGGATCATCGAGTTCGGGAAGATGTAGCGCGCGATCCACGGGTCGGTGTGGCGGGTCGAGATATTGCTGCCGATGCTGTGCAGCAGGGCCAGCCCGCCGTGCTCCGCGGCCGGATCCAGACTGCGCCTGGCCACTTCGAAGAACGTGGCGTAGTTGCGCGCGCCGACGTGTTCGAACATGCCGATGGACAGCACCCGGTCGAAGGCGCCCGGCTCGATGTGGCGGTAGTCCTGCAGCCGGATCTCGACCGGCAGGCCCGCGCAGAGGCGGCGCGCATAGGCCGCCTGCTCGGCCGAGATGGTCACGCCCACGCCCCGCACGCCATGGCGCTCGGCCGCGTATTTCAGCGCCTCGCCCCAGCCGCAGCCGATGTCCAGCAGCCGCAGGCCCGGGCGCAGCCGCAGCTTGCGGCAGACCAGGTCGAGCTTGGCTTCCTGCGCAGCGTCGAGATCGGCGGCATCCCGCCAGTAGCCGCAGCTGTAGACCAGCCGCTTGCCGAGCATGGCGGCATAGAGGTCATTGCCCAGGTCGTAATGGCGCCGGCCAACCTCGCCGCTGCGGCGCTCGACCTGCAGGTTGAGCAGCCACGCGCGCATGCCGTCCACCACGCTGGCCAAGCCGTGCACGCGCTTGTCGAGACCCGCCTGCAGCAGCTGCGCCAGCATCCCGTCCAGCGACGGCACGTCCCACCAGCCCTCCATCCACGATTCGCCGAGGCCGAGCGAGCCCTGCGCCAGCACCCGGGCATGGAAGCGCTGGTCGTGGATCACCGGGTCGCACTCACCGCCGCCATCCAACTGGATGCCGGCAGTGGCCAGCAGCCGGGCCACGCGGTAGCGGAGCGGGTGGATCGCAGGCATGTTCGCCTCCGACCGCCAGCTTAGCGCAGCCCGGCGGGGTCAGCCTTGGCGGAACAGCGGCCGGTAGTCGGCAGCCACCAGCGGCAGCAGCACCCGCGCCGGCACGGCGACGGTGACGGTGCCTTCCACGTAGGGGGCGACCTGGTAGGGCGGGAACACGAAACGCAGCGCGCGGATGCTGCCGTCGGCGTTCATCACCGGCTCGAAACGGGCGAAATTCGCCGCCGCCGGCGCAGTGCCTTCATCGATCATCCGGCTGCGCAGCGACATCTGGCCGGCGCGGACATCACCCTCCAGCGCCTCCTCATCCATCGATGCCGACAGCTCGGTCATCAGCTGCTCGCGTACGTAGGCGGATACGGGTGTCCAGCCATCGACGGAGGGAATCAGCTGCTCTGCCGCCAGCATCTGCTGCAGCTGCGGCAACCATACGAAGCGCTCGACCAGCGGGGCGCCATGCGCGCCTCCGGTATAGGTGCTGCCGTCGGCCGCCACCGCCACCACCCGCGGCGTCTCCACCACCATGCTGAACTGCAGGCTCAGATCATAGGGCGCGCGCGGTTTCGCCCCCTTGAGTCCGGCCACGGCCTGCATCAGCTCGGCACGCGCCGCCTCGGCATAGGCGTGCAGCGCCTGCGCCAGGGGCGGATAGGCAGCCGCCCGCGCCGGGTAGCTGATGCCGACGATGTAACCCGGGGTGGTTTCGATCACGTCCTTCAATACCACCGGGGCCGCAGGCCCCGCGGGCACAGCGACCTCTCCCGGCAGGGGGGTGACAGCAGCCGGAGGGGCATCGTCGCGTTTGCAGCCCACCAGCAGGACCAGCAGCAGCACCGGGACGGCGGCACATTGTTTCAGACGGGGAAAATCGCTCATGGCGGAACAAGGGTCGGGGGAATGGGGCCGGTGGCCGCGCGCATAGTTTGGCATGCATGCCGCGAACGCCCCTCACCAGCGTCGCGCCCACGCATGCGGATTCGCCATGCCCCGGAAACGACAAAGCCCGGCCGGAGCCGGGCTTTGCGTGCGCCAAGGCGCAGGCGAATTACATCGCCTGCACTTCGTCGGCCTGCAGGCCCTTCTGGCCCTGCACAACCTTGAAGGAGACCTTCTGGCCTTCCTGCAGGGACTTGAAGCCGGTGCCCTGGATCGAGCGGAAGTGGACGAAAACGTCCGGGCCGCTTTCCGGGGTGATGAAGCCGAAGCCCTTGGCGTCGTTGAACCACTTGACGGTGCCGGTCTGACGATCAGACATGTTGTTACTCCATTGAACAGTTGGTCATGTAAACACGGCTGGCGATACCGGCCGCGACTGTCGAGCAAGGGGTAACGCACACGATGAGCGGATCACGACGGATCTACCACATCGGGTCACGATGTACCGTGATCCCGCTTGAAACAGTGGGCGAACCTTAACCTGTTTTTGACGGCAATGGCGCATTCCGGCAAAGATTTTTTTTGGCCGGTCGTTTTTGCCTACCAGTCGGCGTGATCGGGTAGCAAACCGCGCAGTTCCGCGTCGGTCAGGTTGCGCCACTGGCCGGGCTTGAGGTGGCCCAGCTTGACGTTGCCAATCCGCGCCCGGTGCAGCTGCTTCACCCGGTAGCCGAAGTGGGCCGCCATCAGCCGGATCTGCCGGTTCAGGCCCTGGGTCAGGACGATGCGGAAGCCGAACCGGCCCAGCCGGCCGGTCTTGCACGGCAACGTGGCCTCCCCGTGCACCGGCACCCCGCCGCGGGCCATGGCGCGCAGGAACTCGTCGGTGACCGCGTTGTTCACCGCTACCAGGTATTCCTTTTCCAGCTTGTTCTCGGCGCGCAGGATGCGGTTGACGATGTCGCCGTTGCTGGTCAGCAGGATCAACCCCTCGGAATCCTTGTCCAGCCGGCCGATCGGGAAGATCCGCTGCTCGTGGCCGACGAATTCGACGATGTTGCCCTTGACCGCCTCGTCGGTGGTGCAGGTGATGCCCACCGGCTTGTTCAGGGCGATGTAGACGTGCCGGCGCTTGCCCTTGGCGGCAACGCGGGCCGCCAGCGGATTGCCGTCGATGCGGACTTCGTCGCCCTCCCCGACCTCGGCACCGATGCGGGCGCGGATGCCGTTCACGGTGACGCGCCCCTCGGCGATCAGACGGTCGGCCTCGCGGCGGGAGCAGTGGCCGGTGTCGGCGATGTGTCGGTTAAGGCGCATGGGGCGGGCATTCTACCCGCCCCGGCCGGCTCAGGCGCGCAAGACGTCGAATTCCGGGTGGCGGCGCATCCACGCATCGGCGTAGGAGCACTGCGGATCGACCTTGAGCCCGGAATCTCGGGCATAGGCCAGCGCCGCCCGCACCAGCTCGCCGGCGATCCCGCGGCCGCCGATCTCGGGCGGCACGATGGTATGGGTGATGGTCAGGCGCCCCTCGTCCTCGATGTAGTCGAGGCGCGCGGCGTGGCCTTCGGCCTGGGTGACAAACCGCTGTTCGGGGACTTCGTGCAGGATCTCGGTCATGGCTGTTCTCCGTCGTTGCGGCCCTATCCCAGCAGGCTGCGCGTGAAGTGGCCGGCAACGCCGGGCCGCAGCAGCAGGGTGAACAGCACGCCGTAGGCCGCGCCCCACAGATGCGCGCTGTGGTTGACGTTGCCACCGCCGCGCCGGTCCATCCAGATGCTGTAGCCGACGTAGAGGATCGCGAACAGGAAGGCCGGGATCGGCAGCGGGATCGGGAAGATGATCAGCTTCGACCACGGGTCGAACAGGATCGCCGCGAACAGCACCGCCGCCACCCCGCCGGACGCGCCCAGACTTCGGTAGTTCGGGTCGCGCTGATGCTTCATGTAGGTCGGCAGGATCGAGACAACGACCGCCGACAGGTAGAACAGCAGGTAGCCGACCGGCGAGATCCATTCGGAGAACACCCGCTCCACCTGCATGCCGAACGACCACAGGGTGATCATGTTGAACAGCAGGTGGGTCCAGTCGGCGTGGATGAAGCCGTACCCCAGCAGGCGGTCGTACTGCCGGTTGCGGGTGACCGCGGGCGGCCACAGGATCAGCCGGCCCAGCAGGCGCTGGTCGTTGAAGGCGCGCCAGCTGACCAGCACGGTGACGGCGATGATGGCGAGGGTGAACATGGATCAGGCGGCCCGGTAGTTGTCCTGCATCGGGTAGGTCCGCGCGTAGGCGGCGAAGGCCAGCGCCGCCACGAACGCGAACGCGGCGAAGAAGAACATCAACACCGCGTTCTCGCTGAAGCCGGTAGCCGCGATCTTCGCCGTGACCACGTCGTTGCGCACGGCCGCATTGGTCAGCAGCACCCACAGGCTGCCGAAGGTGCTGGTGAGGTACCAGAACGCCATGATCACGCCCTTCATCGCCACCGTGGCCTGGCTGTAGGCGAACTCCAGCGCGGTGGCCGAGACCAGCACCTCGCCGAAGGTCAGCAGCAGGTAGGGCCAGGTCTGCAGCGCCAGCGAGGTCTGTGCGCCGCTGTCGATCTTCAGCTGGATCAGGCCGGCAAGGATCCAGGCGATGCCGGAGAACGCGATGCCCCATCCCATCCGCCGCAGCGGGGTTGGCTCGAAGCCGATACGGCGCAGGGCGGGGTACAGCAGCATGTTGTTGAACGGGATCAGCAGCATGATCAGCAGCGGGTTCAGCGCCTGCATCTGCCCCGCTTCCTTGACCAGCCAGCTCGGCCACCACCACGCCTCGTGCGGCACGCTCATCGCCTTGCCCTGGATCACCCAGGTGCTGGCCTTCTGGTCGAACAGCGACCAGAACGGCGTGGTCAGAGCGAACACGATCAGGATCCGCAGCACCGCGCGTACGCCGTCCACCGCCGCATCCGGGTGCAGCCCACGGGCACGCTCCAGCTGCATCGACACGCCGATCCCGCCGAACGCGATCAGGGCGCCCAGCGCCAGGCAGGCGGTGATCACGAAGTGGAAATCGGCCGGCCAGAACGGCAGGGCGACGCCGAACACCGCCTGCAGCAGCCAGCACCCCAGCATGGCCGCGGCCAGCAGTGCGCCGGCCCCCGCCACCAGCAGCCCGGGCCTGCCCTGCCCCGGCGCCTGCGCCAGCAGCGCGCTGCGCGCGACGTTGAGGAAGGAATGCGGGTCTTCGCCGCGGGTGGGCGGCACCCGCACGTACTGCCTGCGGCCCAGCCAGAAGATGAAGGTGGCGATGAACATCAGCACGCCGGGGATGCCGAATGCCACCGCCGGGCCGAAGTTGCGCAGGAACAGCGGCATCAGCAGCGAGGCGAAGAAGCTGCCGAAGTTGATCGTCCAGTAGAAGCCGTCGAAGACCAGTTTCGCCAGGTGCTTGTTGGCCTGGGTGAACTGGTCGCCACAGAAGCTGACCACCAGCGGCTTGATCCCGCCGCTGCCCAGCGCGATCAGGAACAGGCCGGTGTAGAAGCCGTTGCGGCTGTCCTCGAACAGCGCCAGGCAGGCATGGCCGGCGCAGTAGATCAGCGAGAACCACAGCACGGTGTTGTATTTGCCGAAGTAGCGGTCGGACAGCCAGCCGCCCAGCAGCGGGAAGAAATACACCCCGATGACGAAGCTGTGGAACACGTCCTTGGCGACGCCCTGCCGCTCCGCCTCCGGCACGTAGGCCAGGATCACACTGCTGACGAGGAACTGCACCAGGATGTTGCGCATCCCGTAGAAGCTGAAGCGCTCGCACGCCTCGTTGCCGATGATGTAGGGGATCTGCCGGGGCAGGCGGGCGGTCGTAGCGGCCGTCGTCTGGCTCATGCGTTGCTCGTTGCTGGGGTTTCGGGAAGCCTAACCGATGCGGGCCTCAGGCCCACTCGCTCAGCCCTTCGCGTTCGTACAGGGTCTTGAACGCGGGGCGCGCCTTCATCCGCTGCGCCAGCGCGGCCAGCTGCGGCGCATCGGTGGCCGGCGACGGCGAATTGCGCGACCAGCGCATCAACATCACCAGGTAGAAGTCCGCCACGCATGGCGCATCGCCCAGCAGATAGGGACCATGGGCCTGCAGGTGCGCGTCGATCCGCTGCCAGTGCGCGCCCAGCCGCCGCGCGCAGTGTGCATGCACTGCCTCGGCATTCGCCTCGCCCGCCACCTCGCCCGGATACCACCATTGCCGCAGCAACGGCTGCACTTCGTTGGCCAGGTTGAACATCCATTGCAGGAAGTCTAGCCGCCGCGCATCACCGGGCGACGGCACCAGCCCCGCCTGCGGGTGCGTTTCCGCCAGCCACACGGCCAGCGCCGCCGCCTCGTGCTGCGGCTTGCCGTCGATCACCAAGGTCGGCACCACGCCGTTCGGGTTCAGCGCCAGGTAGTCGGGCGACTTCTGCTCGCGACTGGCGAAATCGACCAACCGCAACTCGTGCGGAATATCCAGTTCCAGCAACAGCCAATGGACGAGGAAGCTGGCGGAGCCGGGAGCGTAGTAGAGAGTCGCGGACATGGCGGGAATCCCCTGGGCAAGACGTCGCATCTTCGCACGCCGCCCGCCACGACTTCCGGCAGGCACCCGGCGATTTGCGCTGGGCTACCATCGCCCGATCACCCGGAGGTCCATGATGCGCCGCCACCTGCTCACGCTTGCCCTGCTGTCCGTCGCCACGTCCGCCCCGTCTGCCGTGCACGCGGCCAAGCCCGACCTGACCACCGTGGCCGAGCGCAGTGGCTATAAGCAGACCGGGCGCTACGACGAGGTGATCGCACTGTGCGAGGCCTACCAGCAAGCCTGGCCGCAGGCGGTGCGCTGTTTCGATTTCGGCACCAGCCCGCAGGGCCGGCCGATGAAGGCGATGGCGGTATCCACCCGCGGCGCGCTGACACCGGAGGACGCGCGGGCGCAGAACCTGCCGGTGGTGCTGGCGCAGGGCGGGATCCACGCCGGCGAGATCGACGGCAAGGACGCCGGTTTCGGGCTGCTGCGCGACCTGCTGCGCGGCAAGGCCGGCAAGGGCGTGCTGGACAAGGCCGTGCTGCTGTTCGTGCCGGTGTTCAACGTCGATGGCCATGAAAATTTCAGGGCATGGAACCGGCCCAACCAGCGCGGGCCGGAGCAGATGGGCTTCCGCACCACCGCGCAGCGCTACAACCTCAACCGCGACTACGTGAAGGCCGACGCGCCGGAAATGCGCGCGATGCTGGCGCTGCTCAACGCCTGGGACCCGCTGGTGGCGCTGGACCTGCACGTCACCGACGGCGCCAAGTTCCGCCACGACATCTCCATCACCGGCGAGCCGGTGAATTCCGGCGACGAAGCGCTGCGCACGGCCGGGCGCGGGTTCCGCGACGGCATCATCGAGAAACTGAAACAGCGCGGCTCGCTGCCGGTGGCGTTCTATCCCAGCTTCGAGGAAGAGGACGACCCGGCCTCGGGCTTCGCCGATGGCGTTAGTACGCCGCGCTTCTCGCATGGCTACTTCCCGCTGCGCAACCGCGTCGGCATCCTGGTCGAAACCCATTCCTGGCAGCCCTACCCCAATCGCGTCCGCGCCACCTACAACACCGTGCTGGCCGCGCTGGAGCTGGCCGCCGAGCATGGCCCGCAGTGGCGCCAGCTGGAGCTGGAGGCCGATGCCCGCGCCGCCGCCCTGGCCGGCCAGCCGGTACCGCTGGACTACGCCGCGACCGATGCCAAGCGTTTCATCGAATTCCTGGGCTACGCCTATACCCGCACGCCGTCGGAGATCTCCGGCGCCACCATGACCCGCTACGACGAGCGCACCCCGCAGCTGTGGATGCTGCCGCTGCGCGACACCGTCGTGCCCGGGCGCAGCATGCCGGCACCGATGGGCGGTTACGTGGTGCCGCCGGAATACGCGGCGCGGGTGGGCGAGCAGCTGCGCGTGCACGGCATCGACTTCCGCACGCTCGCCGCCGCCGCGCCGCAGGCCGCGGTGGAAGCGTTCGACGCCGACAGCGTGAAGTTCTCGCCGATGCCGGTGGAAGGCCACCAGCGTGCGACCCTCACCGGCGCGTGGAAGCCGGTCACCGCCGATCTTGCCGCCGGCGCCCTGTTCGTCCCCATCGCGCAGCCGAAGGCGCGCCTGCTGATGGCGATCCTGGAGCCGCAGGCGCCCGACTCGATGGCCGCCTGGGGCGCGTTCAACAACAGCTTCGAACAGAAGGAATACATGGAGGCCTACGTCGCCGAGGAACAGGCCCGGCTGATGCTGGCGCGCGACCCGGCGCTGAAGGCCGAGTTCGAGAAGAAGCTGAAGGACGACGCCGAGTTCGCCAAAAACCCGCGCGCGCGCCTGGACTTTTTCTACCGCCGCCACCCGGCCTGGGACGCGGGCTACAACCGCTACCCCGTGCTGCGCACTGCGCTGGCCTACTGACGCAACGCGCGCCCGTCTTACGGACGACGGGCGCAACTGCCGAAATCCGCCGAAGGGCGGCGTTCGGCCTCAGCAGTTCTCGTACTTCCAGTTGCGGCGCTTGCCTTCGGCCATCCATTCGATGGCCTGCGCCAGGCGCTTGGCGCGGGTTTCCTCGCGCTTGGCCTCGACGATCCATTCGATGTATTCGCGCCGGCAACCCGGCGGGAAGGCATCGAACGTGGCTCTGGCTGCCTTGTTGTTCTGCAGCGCGGCGGCCAGGTCCGCGGGCGTTTCCGGCGGCGGTTTCGACCCGGCCCTGCGCGCAGGCGATTTCACCCCGGATTCGTTGAGCTGCATCGCCTTGCGCAGGTGTGCCAGCAGGGTTTTGTCGGGCGGCAGGTCCTGCAGCGAGGTCATCTTGCCGTAGCTGCCCATGCCGTCGCGCGGCTCACCTTCGCCCACCACCAGGGCGTGCTTCCAGAACCCGAACGAGGCGTGCTGCTTGAACGCCGCCATCCCGCACAGGATGCCGCCGGCATGGCTGAAGCTGGGCATGCCCCACTTGATCGACTCCTCGACCCCGGGACAGGCCGCGTGCACCAGGTCGCGCACATGCCGCAGGATCGGCTGCGCGAACGGTGCGGCGCGTTCGATGTAGGCGTCGATGCGGGGATCGCGTGCCATGCGCTTGCCTGCCTGCGAAGTCCGCGCCATTCTGCACCTACCTCCCCATCGGCGACACGCGCCCATGCGGCTACGCAATCCGATCGTCTGGCTGCTGCTGGCCATCGCCCTTGCAGCCGGCTGGCAGCAGTGGCGCTCGCAGCAGCACCTCCCGGCGGCATCGCAAGACTCCCCCGCAAGCCAGGCGCCCACGCAGCCAGCCGCAACCGACGCGACGGTCATTTCCGATCCGCCCGCCGGTACCAGCCCGGCGCTGCCCGCGTTCCTGCCGCGGGAAGCACGCACCACCATCACCCTGATCCACCGCGGTGGTCCCTACCCGTATCGCCAGGACGGCCAGGTGTTCGGTAATCGCGAAGGCCTGCTGCCACGGCAGCCGCGCGGCTGGTACCGCGAATACACCGTCAATACCCCCGGCCTGCGCCACCGCGGCGCGCGCCGCATCGTCACCGGCGGCAACCCGCCGCGCGAGTGGTACTACAGCGACGACCACTACCGCAGCTTCCGCAGCTTCCACGTCGGTTTGCAGCCATGACCAACCTCGCCCAGATGCTGGAAGACCCCCGGCAGGCCGGGGTGTACTTCGTCCTCGACGAGGACATCGCCCTGCTCGACATCGCCTGCGGCGGCGCCGGCCTGCACACGCTGCGCATCGACCTGCAGGGGTGCGAGGACAAAGCGCGCCTGCTGCAGCGGCTGGCCGACGGCCTGGCCACGCCGGCCGGCCAGGGCCGCAACTGGGATGCGCTCAGCGACCAGCTGCGCGACCTGTCCTGGTGGCCGGCCTCCGGCTACGCCCTGCTGCTGCCGCACGCGGCGGCATTGCGCGATGCCGACGAAACCAGCTTCGAAACCCTGCTGGACATCCTCGACGAAGCCAGCGTGGACTGGCAGGCCCGCGACATCCCGTTCTGGGCGTTCCTGGCCCTGCCCGACCGCGACCCCACGGATGAACCGGAGCCGCCCGCACGCTAGCATGTGCGGATGCAGACACCCGCCTTCCGCAACGCCACGCCCGCCGACATCGACGCCCTTGTCGCCCTGGTGACTTCCGCCTACCGCGGCGATTCAAGCCGCGCGGGCTGGACCACCGAAGCCGACCTGCTGGACGGCAACCGCATCGACCCGGAGGTGCTGCGCGCCGACTTGGAACGGCCGCGCAGCCGCGTGCTGCTGGCGGAGGCCGACGGCGGGCTGCAGGCCTGCGCGCACGTGGCCGACGAGGACGGCGCCGGCTACTTCGGCATGTTCGCGGTGCACCCCGGGCTGCAGGGCGGCGGCCTGGGGAAGCAACTGCTGGCCGAGTGCGAACGCATCGCCCGCGACGAATGGCAGCTGCCGGTGATGCGCATGACCGTGATCGACGTCCGCGCCGAGCTGATCGCCTTCTACGAGCGCCGCGGCTATCGCCGCACGGGCGAGTTCAAGCCGTTCCCCTACGGCGACACCCGCTTCGGCCAGCCCAAGCGCGACGACCTGCGTTTCGAGGTGCTGGAAAAACCCCTGCGTGTGGAGGCGGCGGCGTGAGCGAGACCTGGACCTACGTCTGCACCACCGCCGAGCTGCTGCCGGGGGAAATGAAAGTCGCTTTCGACGAAGTCACCGGAACCCCGATCGCGGTGTTCAACCTCGACGGCATGTTCTATGCGCTGGAAGACCAGTGCACGCACGAGGATTTCGAGCTGTCGGCGGGCCACTTCGACGCTACTTCCGGGCAGGTGGAATGCGTGCTGCATGGCGCGAAGTTCGACGTCCGCGACGGCGCTGCGCTATGCGCGCCGGCATACGAGCCGGTGGCAAAGTTTCCGGTGAAGGTGGAAGACGGCGCGGTGTTCACGCGCGACGATCGCTGAACGGCACGCAGTTCGTCCTTCGCCTGTCAGGCAGGGCGCACCGTCCCGGCACGCCCGTGTCCAAAGCCAATCGGTGCCAGCTGCGGGCGGCAGAGGTACTTTTTTTCAAATTTTATTGCCAATACGAATCGTTCGCATTAGCATGCGCAGGCCGCAGCGCCCAGCTGCCCTACCTTGCCCCGAGGATTCGATGTTCCAGCCGCAGCGCCCGCACCTCCGCCGCCCATCCCCTGCTCCCCTGACCCTGGCCATCGGCCTGGCGCTGTGTGCGCCCGCTTTCGCGTCGGGGGTTGAGGACGACGCCAGCAAGCGGGACCCTGCCAAAGACGTGGACGCGGTCATCGTGATCGGCCAGCGCTACCTGCCGGACTATCAGGTGCGCAACACCCGTGGTGCCACCAAGACCAACACCCCCCTGCTGGACGTGCCGCAGGCAGTCACCGTGGTAACCGACAAGCTGGTGGCCGACCAGGCCGTCACCAGCCTCAACGAGACCTTCCGCTACATGCCTGGCGTCGGCACCGCGCAGGGTGAAGGCAACCGCGATACCCCGGTCATGCGCGGCATCAGTTCCACCGGCGACTTCTATGTCGATGGCATCCGCGACGACGTGCAGTACTTCCGCGACGTCTACAACCTGGAGCGCGTCGAGGCCCTGAAGGGCCCCAGCGCGATGATCTTCGGCCGCGGGGGCACCGGCGGCGTCATCAACCGCGTCACCCGCATGGCCGACAGCATGAACCATCGCAGCGGCACCGTGCAGCTCGGCTCCAACCAGCGGCGACGCGGCACCTTGGACTTCGGGCAAGGCTTCGGCGAAACCGCAGGCTTTCGGGTCAATGCCGTGGTCGAGGATTCGCAGACTTTCCGCGACGATGGCTATCTGAAGCGGTACGGGGTGAATCCGTCGTTCAACTTCGATCCGGGCGATGCCACCCGCGTGGTGCTGGCCTACGAGCGTTTCCACGACGACCGCACCACCGACCGCGGCGTGCCCTCGTTCGACGGCCGTCCGCTGGATACCGATCCGGCGACCTTCTTCGGCAATCCGAAGCTGAGCAGGACCGAAGCCGACGTGGACGCCTTCGACGTCATCATCGACCACGCCTTCAGCGAAGGCCTGAACCTGCGCAACCACCTGCGCTGGGCCGACTACGACAAGTACTACCAGAACGTGTTCCCGAGCGCCGTGGATGCGACCGGCACCAGCGTGACGCTGGCCGCCTACCGCGCAGACACCACCCGCCGCAACCTGTTCAACCAGACCGACCTGGTCTGGGAAACCCGCAGCGGCGCGCTGCGCCATACCGTGCTGGCCGGGATCGAGCTGGGCCGGCAGGTGACCGACAACTTCCGCCAGACCGGTTACTTCGCGCCCGGCACCAACGTCGTGCCGATCGCCAGCCCCAACGTGGACGTGGCAATCGACTTCCACCAGAGCGCCACCGATGCCGACAACCATGGCGTCGCGCGCACCTCGGCGGTGTACCTGCAGGACCAGATCGAGTTCTCACCCCAGTGGCAGGCGATCGTGGGCGTGCGCTTCGACAACTTCCGCGTGGATCTGCGCAACAACCGCAACGGGCAGTCGTTCCGCAGCGACGACAACCTGCTCTCGCCGCGCGCCGGGCTGGTGTACAAGCCGCTTGAGAACGTGTCCCTGTACGCCAGCCTCAGCAAGGCATTCCAGCCGCGCGCCGGGGACCAGTTGGCGTCGCTCAGCGCCAGCAATGCTTCGCTCGAGCCGGAAAGCTTCCGCAACCGCGAAATCGGCGCCAAGTGGGACATCCACAAGGACCTGCAGGCGAGCATCGCCGTCTACCGCCTCGACCGCAGCAACGTGGCAGTGACCGACCCCGCCGATTCGACCAGGATGCTGCTGGTCGACGGCCAGTACACCGAGGGCGTGGAGCTGGGCCTGGCCGGGCGCATCACCGATCGCTGGCAGGTCATGGGTGGCTACGCCTGGCAGTCCGGCGAGATCACCACCACGCAGTCGGCCACCGCGGTGGAAGGCAACCGGTTGGCGCAGCTGCCACGCCATTCGGCCTCGCTGTGGAACCGCTACGACTTCAGCGACAGGTTCGGTGCGGGCCTGGGAATCGTGTACCGCGGCGAGATCTACGCCAACGTGGACAACAAGGTGGCGCTGCCGGCCTTCACCCGCGTCGATGCAGCGGTCTACTGGACGCTCTCGCCGTCCCTGCAGCTCCAGCTCAACGTGGAGAACCTGGGCAACACCCGCTATTTCGCCAGCGCCCACAGCAACAACAACATCAGCCCGGGTGCGCCGCGCAGCGCATGGGTCAGCCTGAACTTCCGCTACTGAGTCGACCCATGAGCCAGGACATTTCGGCACGTCGCCGCAATACCCGCTACCGCTGGATCCGCCAGCTGCACCTGTGGATCGGCGCCTGGGGCGCGCTGGCGGCGATCCTGTACGGCATCACCGGCCTGGTGATGAACCACCGCTTCGGCGACGGCGCCTGGCCGCAGGGCGAAAGCAGTGAGGCTGCACGGGCCGAGCTGGCGATTCCAGCGGCAGCACGAGCATCGCCCGAACAGCTGTCGCTGTGGCTGCGCAGCCACCAGCAGCTCGACGCCCAGGTCATTCGCAAGGGCGGACCGGGCGGCGGTGAAGGCAAGCCGGCGCCCAAGTGGACGCTGAGCGGCGGCAGCGCGGGCAGCTCGTGGGCGCTCGAATATGTCCCCGGCAACGAAAGCGCGACTCTCAAGCACAGCCGGCATTCGCCGCTGGCGGCGTTCAACCGCCTGCACAAGGCGGTTGGCGGCGGCCTGTTCTGGGTGCTGTTGGCCGACAGCTTCGCCGTCGGCATGTTGCTGCTTGGCGTTTCCGGAATCTGGATGTGGGCCCGCGGGCGCGGCTGGCGCGAGATGGCGTTCAGCGTGATGGGACTGTCCACCGTGGTGTTCGTCGCCGTCCTGGGACTGGCATTGGGCTAGCGTTCGACGGACGCGTACGGCTTCGCCGCATCAAAAAGAGGTGCGGCACATCCCTGTGCCGCAGCGACGTCAATTCCTTTGACGCCGCCTTTGACCTTGAAAGTCCCCAGGGGATGAGGGTTGATCAAAGCCGCCTGGCTTTGATCAGACCTCGCCCTGCTCTACAACCCGCGCCAGCAGGAGTTCGCCGGCCCCGTCCAGCGCAAACCGTGTGCGTACACGATGGCCGCGAAGGATCGCGGTGTCGCCCGGCGCCATGACGCCGGGCCCGGCTAGACCGGGAAAATGCGCCTGCCCGGCCAGCAGATGCGCCACCCAGGTTTCCCCCGGGTCGGCAAACAGCACCATCGCTCCGGCCAGCGGCCGCCGCCAGAGCTGGACGTCGGCATGACCGCGCTTCCACATCAGGTTGAAGTCACGGCTGGGGCCGTCGACCAGTTGTCCCACCAGCGGGCGCTCGCCGGCGAACCGCTGCATCCCGCAAGGCGGCAACAGATCGCGCACGTCGCCATCGTCGAAACGCAGGCGCATGCCCTCGCCTTCCAGCAGCACCAGCGCGCGCTCCACGCCCGGAAATGTCGAAAAGGGGGCGTCGGTTTCCACTTCCGCGAGAGACACCCGCCAATTCCAGTCGTCGGCATCCGGGCACCGGAAGACTTCCGAGGTCCACCCCGCACCGTTCTTCCAGCGCATGCGCCGGTAGTCCTGCGCGCGCAGGACCGTGGTTGCCGGCGCCGTCGCCATTCCCGTCATCGCCGCAGTATCGCCGGCCAGCGAAGGGCCGGCGACGACGCGCTCTGCATTCATCGGCGCACGACCCGCTGCGGCGCCGCCTTCGCAGGCGCGGTGGCGGCCTTCGGTGCGGTGCGCTGCCCGCCCACCACGATCCGGTCGCGGTTCTTTTCCACCGTCTTCAGGCCGATGCCCTTGACCAGGGCAAGCTGCTCGGCGCTGCGGAACGCGCCGTTGGATTTGCGGTAATCAACGATTGCCTGGGCCTTGGCCGGACCGACGTTGACCAGCACGCGGTCGATGGTGCCGGCATCGGCGGTATTGATGTTGACGGTCTCACCGGCAACGGCGGCACCGGCCAGGGCGAAGCACAGGACCAGCGGGGCAAGCAGGGTGGTCAGCGACTTGATGTTCATGGCATGGCTCCTTGGTTGGGATCTGTAGCCGGTCCGCGCTTCGCGATCCGGTGTGTACAGGTTGCCCACCGCGACAGGGACAGCCTATCGGCCGCCGCCCCGGCGCGCGTCGGGATTACCGCCCGGTTTTGCGTAGGAAAAGTCTGATCCGCTCCTTGCCGGACCCAGCCGCAATGCAGGGCGCCTTGCCCTGCGGCGCTACAATGACGAATCCAGATCAATGCCCGGAGATGGCAGCCATGCACAACGCCACGTTCGACGCCAACCAGATCCGCGACTTCGTCGGCGCCAAGTGGGATGCCGAAATCGTCCCGCAGCTGGTCGACTACATCCGCATCCCCAACAAGTCGCCAATGTTCGACGCCGACTGGGTGCAGAACGGCCACATGGATCGCGCGGTGGCGCTGATGGAAACCTGGGCGAAGGCGCAGGACATCCCCGGCATGCAGCTGGAAGTGGTGCGACTGGAAGGCCGCACGCCGCTGATCTTCATCGACATCCCCGCCACCAACGGCGGCCGCAACGACGACTGCGTGCTGCTCTACGGCCACCTCGACAAACAGCCGGAAATGACCGGTTGGGACGAGGGCAAGGGCCCGTGGGAGCCGGTACTGGAAGGCGACCGCCTGTACGGCCGCGGCGGTGCCGACGACGGTTACGCGATCTTCGGCTCGCTGACCGCGGTGATGGCGCTGCAGGCGCAGGGCGCGGCGCACGCGCGCTGCGTGGTGCTGATCGAGGCCTGCGAGGAATCCGGCAGCTACGACCTACCTTTTTACGTGGACCACTTGGCCGAGCGCATCGGCAAGCCTTCGCTGGTGGTGTGCCTGGACTCCGGCTGCGGCAACTACGAACAGTTGTGGTGCACCACTTCGCTGCGCGGCCTGGCCGGCGGCAACCTCACGGTCAAGGTGCTCAGCGAAGGCGTGCACTCGGGCGATGCGTCCGGCATCGTGCCTTCGAGCTTCCGCATCATCCGCGACCTGCTCTCGCGCATCGAGGACGAGGACACCGGCCGCGTGCTGATCGAGGGCATGCACGTGGACATCCCGGCCGAGCGCCGTGCACAGGCCGCCAAGGTGGCCGAAGTGCTGGGTGACGAGGTGTTCGACAAGTTCCCGTTCCTGCCCGGCATGTCGCCGATGGCCAGCGACCGCACCGAACTGGTACTCAACCGCACCTGGCGGCCGGCGCTGTCGATCACCGGCGTGGACGGCATCCCGCCGCTGGCCTCGGCCGGCAACGTGCTGCGCCCGCATACCGCACTGAAGCTCAGCCTGCGCCTGCCCCCGACCCTGGACGGCAAACGCGGCGGCGAGCTGCTGCAGGAAGCCCTGCTGAAGGACCCGCCCTACGGCGCGGAGGTCAGCCTGAAGCTGGAGAAGGCGAGCACGGGCTGGAACGCGCCGGCGCTGGCCCCGTGGCTGGAAGCGGCCATCGACCAGTCCAGCCAGGAATTCTTCGGCAAGCCCGCCATGTACATGGGCGAAGGCGGCACCATCCCCTTCATGGGCATGCTGGGCGAGAAGTTCCCCGGCGCGCAGTTCATGATCACCGGCGTGCTGGGTCCGCATTCCAACGCCCACGGCCCCAACGAGTTCCTGCACATCCCGATGGGCAAGGCGGTCACCGCCTGCGTGGCCCGCGTGATGGCGGAGCACAATGCGGCCAGCCTGCGTGGCGAGACCACCGGGGTGGCGGCGGCAGCGGTCAATTCGTTTGCGGATACGCTGGGCGGTTGCTGCTGATTCCGCTTCGCTAGGCATGCTGGAACCAACAACAAACCCGCCTTTCGGCGGGTTTGTTGTTTGTCGCGGTTGCCGGGATTTACCAACAGCCCGAGGTAGTCGGGGACTTGGTGCCGGCCTGATTCACTGACAGGGTGCCGCAGGAATCTCCGCTCTGCGCACCTTGGGGGGAGGCAGCTATCGTATAGGTCTTCGCCGCCAGGTTGTTCACCGCAAAAGCGTAGTATTCACGCGCCTTTGGCTCGCAGATGGACGTAAGCGTTGCCGCTGATGGCGTTCCGGCTGCGTTGTAGGCCATGGAGGTGGTGTAGAAACGCTCCATCTGCTGAGCAGCCGCCAATGCACAGGCCGCTCCTGCAGCACGCCGCGTTTTGCGCATGTGCTCGTTGTAGGAGGGCAAGGCGATACTGGCAAGGATGCCAATGATGGCCACCACGACCATGAGCTCGATCAGGGTGAAACCGCCGGCCTTCGGGCTGCGCATGAAGAACTCCTTTGTCTTGGTCGTCATGGCGCTCAATCCCTCCTGATCTCGCGCCAGGAAACCGGCGACCACTCCTTGCCGACGATCCCGCCGGAACCGGGCTTTTCACCCGCATTGGTGCCACCCACGACCAACTTGCCATCCAGAATGATCGGCAAGGTGGGCATGCCCACACCGAAGTTCACTGAACCCACGGGCACACCACCGATGCTCTGATCCGTGGTGTCTCCGTCCTTGTCGAGATCGAAGAAGGACTTGCCCGCGCTGGTCCCCGTGAACGCATCGAGGGCGTTGATATAGCCTGACCCGGAAGCTTCACACGCATCACCCTCTGGAATCATGCTGGCCGTGACCAGGATGTTGGAGACCAGCTGCGCATCCTGCACGATCCGCTCGCCCTTGCCCGGCAGATCCATGTACCAGCCATTGTAGGTGGCAGCCAGATCCGTCTTGGCTTCGAAGGTGCGCACGGGATAACCATCCTGGGTGGCCCCAGTGTTGATGATCGAGCGCTTCTTCAGCTGTCCATGCGTCACAGTGGAACCCGTATCGATGATGCCGTACATGCCTTGGGTACCCGGAACCTTGTCGTCAGCCTCGGTCGTAGTCATGTAACTGCCAGTCCCGAAGAACACCCACCGCTTGTAGGTCCGGGGATCTGTCGCCACCGTCACGCCTCCGGTGATCGGCTGCACGGCACCAGTGCCGTTGGCGGTACGCGCGGTGAACATCTTGGTTACCGTCCAGCTGGCCGGCGAGGCGCTGCTCATGTCGAACTTCCAGACATTGCCCAAACGGTCACCCGCATACGCATAAGCCAGCGTCCTGCCGTCGCGCCCCAGGATGCCAGTGGGCGCCGAAAGACCATTCGGGTTCGCGGCATCTCCTGCTCCAGTGTCGATCTCCCTGATGATGGCGCCGGTTGCTGGATTGATCACGAACAAAACGGCCCGGTTGTTGGTGCTGTTCACCCCGTTCCCCACGATCGCCGCCACCGAGCCTCCGCCCACGCGGGCCAGGATCGGCCGCCCGGTCACCAAGCCCATGTTGGCATTACCGCCGCCAATCTCCCACTTCACGTCCCCCGTGCCGAAGGCAGCGGGATTGGTGACGTCGAGACCAAACAAACCCTTGCCACCGCGACCCATTGCACCAACCAGATAGTTCTTGTTGGGCGTCAGCTTGCGGTTGGTCACAACCACCGGCCCGTCAACAAACCACTTGTGGGTGTAGTCGCCCCGGCTCAGCTGGCTCAGGTCGCCCAGGTTCACCAATCCAGGAATATAAGCGAACTGCTCGACGCCAGTGTCGGCATCGAAAGCGTGCAACATGCCGTCGTTGGCGCCCACGTACAGGGTTTTGGTGTCGTCGACATACGCAGGCGACGAATTGACGATGTCGCCCAGCACCGTGCTTGCACGATTCCGCAGCAGCCCGCCATTGCGTTCTTCCAGTGCCCCGTCGCCCTTGATATAGGCGGCATTTTCGGAGCCGGTGACCGGATAATCGACAGGCCCACCCGGCCTGGCCAGCGCGGAGAGTTGCGTGGAAGTCGGGAAGGTGTCGCCAGACCCCGCATTGAAGGTGAACACCTTGCGGCTTGCCGCGGCCGGAACTGTTGCCGACCACGCCTGTACAGAGGGCTCGCTGTTTGCATCGAGCGTCCACGCCTTCACGGCGCCAGTCCAGAGACCGGACACATAGCTGGCGTTGAATACCTTGCCGCCCGTCTTGATGGAGGCCGCATTGGTGGCGACGTTCGAGAAGGAGCTGGTTCGTTGGGCGATCGCAGCCAACGCCTTGGCCAGACCGCTTGTGAATTCCTTGGGGTTGCTGGCGGAAACGAAAGATCCCCGACCGTTGACCGCTGCATGCAACAGGTCGTCAATATTGGCAGCACGGTCGTTACCCGGCTGCGGCCACGCGGGGTTGGCCGGTACGTCGCCAACACTGGACCAGCCCATCGACGTTTTCAGACCGATGGAAATCCCAAAGGTCACCATATGCTGCCAGAACGCGGGATCAGCCTGTGTGGTGGGAACGTTATTGGCGAGGTCGCGAAGATCGGTCTTCCAGTAGTACATGGCCACGTCGGCCAATGTATTGGAGTCCGCACCGGCATACGGCGCCCCCGGACTATATTGATAACTTTCGCCCTTGGGGCCGGTAATCAAGCTTCCCGCGGTGTTGTCGGCGTTCCCAACCGACGAACCTGCACCGTTCCAGTAGCCGTCAGTGGTCAGAATCGAGAAGTTCTGGCGGCATGAGTACTGGTTGGACCCTGCCTCGGGCCCATAGGGACCGGAGGTGGTCGTATCCTGAAAATACTTGCCCGCATTTTCAAGAATGTTACGCAACGGCGTTCCGTTGTTAGCGCTTGCCGCGAACAACCGGCGATACCAGGTGGTACGGCTCGTAGTGGCAGGCGTCACATTGTCGACAAATCGCCCGTCGTTCCCGTCCCCGACGGGAATGTCGAAATTGGTACTTCCGTTCTGGTGCAGGCTGCGGTAGCCAACGCGCACCTTGTTACCCAACGGGCGGAAGGCTTCGGCGGCGCCGGCCTTTGCTGCCTTGATGCGGGTGCGATGGAAGGAATACCACGTAGCAAAATTGGTTTTTTCGTCCGCCACCGAGCGACCGGTAGGCGCATTCGGCGTAGGAGGGGTGGCAGGCGTGCAGTTGATCCAGCCCCAAGTGCCAGCGCTTCCGCCGTCACAGCTGTTGGTTCGACTCCAAGTGCCCCACAGACTATAATCCGCATCGCTGTTGGTATTGTTCCAGCGCTTTGCAACTATGCTGTAATTACCGGACAGGGCTGAATTAACCGAACAGGTATCGGTATCTCCCGCATTCACCTGCCCTGAACAAACCAAGGAACTGTCAGGCGCATAGACCCAGTACAAAACGCTTCTGGAACTGTTGGGAGATTTAATATTGAGAACAAGTTTATCGCCAGCAGAATGTCCCGATACCGGGTGGGTGTTGCTTCCCGATCCCCGAACAGTCCCGCTGGAGGGCGAGATGGCGGAATTGCCCGAGGTAGCGACGATTTTGCCGTACTCCCCTCGCAAGACATCAACGCCGCCTGAAATAATCTGATACCGATGATAGTTTTCGACATTGGAAAGATAGGACAAACTCGTTTCGGCGGTATCCTTTGGAACGTAGAACGTCTGCGTGTTATTGGAAAGATTCCTGCTGCCGCCGGAACTGCCGTTACCATCGTTGCTGGCGTAGTTGTCGCTGCTATACGCAGAGGTATAGCTAGTGCCACCACTCAGGCGATTACCATTCGCCCCCATCCAGGGCTGATAGGTAACTGAAGGGTTGTAATAGAGCGAGTTGGTAATGTAGTTCTGCTCGTACATCGCAGAGTTTCCAGTACTCTCACTATCCTTGCTGGTGCCCGTTGTGATGCCATTGGCGTCCGGACCATCACTGAAATTCCCGGAACCGGTAATTTGAGCGATGTCCTGATTATTCATGTTACGCCACGCCATCGAACCTGAATCATCCAGGATAAACAGGATGTTCGGCGCCACCTTGTTGCCGGTGGTCAACGGTTCGTCCGGAATGGTGATGCCCGCACTGACCGGCAATGCCAGCAAGGTAGCGAGGCAGGCTGCGGGTGCCACCCACCAAGGTTGCGTCGCTGCGAAATACTTACGGGCTTGAACGACTCGGGTCTTCATGGCGGCGCTCACAGCTTGGGACTACGGTAGATGACATCGGATTGCAGGACCACCATCGCACGCCCGTCGGTATTGGTGCGTGCGGTGATGCGGAACAGCGGTCCGCGATTGGTGGTCTCCGACCCCGGGATGACGCCGGTGGTCTCCATGGCAGTGGTGTTTTCGCCCAGATACTCGATCCAATACTGGGTTGCCACGCCACGGAGGGTGGGGCCCGCGCGCCACCCCGCGGCGGATTCCTCGGTGTAGGAAGGGCAGATACCATCGCTCGCGCAGTCGGCGGCGGTAGGCACCGTGGTGCGCCATTTGGGCGCTGCTGCCAAGTTGGCCCGAGCAGTTGCAAGCGCGTTCTCCACCGCCTGCGTAGCCAAGCTGCGGTCGCGTAGATTGGCGCTCATGCGCTCCTGCATCGCGGAGCTGCGCAGCACCGCCACGCCAAGCACCGACATCACCACCAGCAACAACAGGACTACGAGCAGCGAGATGCCCCGTTGCCGCCGGTTGCCCCGAAAAGACTGGACGTTCTTCATAGACTGCGATTCCTGATACTGGCGGTAGAAGCCACGTTTCGGTTCACGATGTCGTTCTCACCAGGGGCTTTGGAGGGCATCACCGCCCGCATGGGCATGAACATGCGCACGGCATCCACCGACTGGAAATCCGTGGGCGCAGCGACATACACCGCGGGGTTGCCGTTGGCCGCCTGGTGGTAGGTCACGTCCAGCCGCTGCACCCCCTCAGCCACTTCCTGGTCACCGCCGCCATTGCGGTTGACGTACAGCGAATTGCCGGTGGCGCCGCCGTTGGCCTTCACATGCCAGCGGTTATTACGGAAGCGCGCGATGGAGATGCTGGCCGGATCGCCATATTCGGTAAGCGCCGGGTCGAACTCCAATGCTGCCGTAAACGTAACGGTTTGCCCGGCAATCGAGGCGATCTGGGCAAACCCGGTCATGGCCGCATTGCACACCATGACGCGGTCACCCACCTTGAAAATGTCACTCGCCTGGGGCGCGCTTTCCACCAACGTGACCGCGGACGCGGACGCCGTTTTCACCCGGTACGACAGGTCATCCGCCGACACCGTGGTGAGCTCGGTTGCGCTGCCGGAAAGGGGGGTCTTGAATGACGTGCTCATCGCGTCCAACCCCAGCACCGAAGCTTCTGCGGAGCAGGCGGAACTTCCGGTGGACCGCACATCCTTGGAGAGCAATTCGTAGGCCACGCGCGCGTTTTCCTGCACACGGTTCTGTCCATCGTTGGCATTGAACGTGCGCAGATTGGACTGGAACACGGCGACAGCCGCACCCAGCACAAGAAGACCCAGCACCATGGCAACCATCAATTCGATCAGACCGAAGCCTGCTTGCTTTCCCCTGCTCATATGCGCGCCTCCGTCACCACCGTCCGGGTTTGAGCCCCCCCTGCGCGGCGGTCATCCCACTGGACGGTGACGGTATACACGCCACCTGCCTGGGTGATGCTGCCGCAGGTGGTGGTGTCGCCAGCGCCCGTGCCGATGGTGGCCTTGAGCTGCGTCACCCAGTTATTGAGATCGTTTGATGCGAGCGAGCCGCCAGCAGCAGGCACCGTTGCGCAAGCGGCGGTGCCATTGAAGACATAGGCCGCCGCATTCAGCCGGTTGGCGCGCATCGCCTCGATAATGGAGTTTGCGGCCATCACCGCTTGGCTGCTTTCCAATGAGCCTTGCCCACCGCGCAGGGCCAATGCCTGCATGGAGGCCACACCCAGCATGCCCACCGCCAGCACCACCACGGCAACGAGGACTTCGATCAAGCTCATGCCGCGGATGTGCCGGGGGAGAGATTTCAATTGGGTGGGGGTTTTCATGAACAGGTCACCTTTTTCACCGAGATCACACCACTGATCTGCACACATACATAGCGCGAGTGCCCGGCCACCGAGACTTGGAGTTGCTGCGCGCTGTCCGCGACGCCAGAGGCCCGGAACTGTATCCCGGCCGCCGCCCCAGAAACTTGCACGCTGCCCGGCATGGAAATCTCACGCACCAGTTCCGTGGTGGCGGCATTGGCCGGATCCTGCCAATACACCACCATCCGGCTTGCGGAAGCGGCGCAGCTGGTTCCGGACGCGGAAGCACAGGCGATGATGCGCTGGTTGCGCTTCAAGGCCTCCGACCGGGCTAGTTGCAGCGCCCCGGTCACCTCTTCCGACGCCCCGCGAACCCGACTGTTGTTGATCATGTCGGTCATGGCAGGCACGGCGACGACCGCGATGATGCCCAGGACCGCGACGGTCACCATCAGCTCCACCAAGGTGAAGCCGCGCGAGCCGCGGTGCAGCGGGTGTGGGTACAGGTGTGACAACGTGGCGCCCCTCCCAGTTTGGCGAGTCAACCTTATCCATCGTGCCACGGGGTTGCCAGTCAGGACCGACGGGCGGGCACTCGCCGGGGGCAGGCGGTGGGTGGCCGCACCCCTTAGCCAGGTCAGCCCCCCCATTGTCGCCTCTGCTACCCTGAGGAAAAGCCGCCGACCCGCCTTGAACGCCTCCCCGGATCCCCTTGCCGCGCTCTGGCGCCCGCCCGCCCTTCTCGGCGTGATGCTGGGTGGCGAGGCATTGGCGGCAATCCTTGCCCTGGCCCCCGCCGAGAGCAGCGAGCGCCTGGTGCAGTTCGGGCTGGCCTCACTGGGCATCCAGTGGGTGGCCTTGGGCACGCTCTGCGCACTGTATCTCCTGCGCAACCGCCTCGGCCGACTGCCACCGATGACGTTGGCCTGGGTCTGCCTAGGCTTGTTCCTGGCAATGAGCCTGCTGGTGTCGATGGCGGCCTGGAGCGTGCTGGCCGTGGGCGGACTCGGTGACGGCAGCCGCCAGGCCTTCGTCCTGCGCACGCTGGCGATCGCGCTGGTGGTGGGCCTGATCGGTCTGGTCAGCTATCAGAACTACTGGCGGTCGCGACGGCTGGCCGTGCGCGCCAAGCAACTGGAGCTGGAGGCGCTGCAGGCGCGGATACGCCCGCACTTTCTGTTCAACACGCTCAATACCGGCGCCGCCCTGGTACACGCGCAACCGGATGAGGCGGAACGCGTGCTGCTGGACCTGGCGGATCTGTTCCGCAGCGCCCTGCGCGGCCCGCAGCTGATCCCGCTGGCGGAAGAACTCGCGCTGACCCGACGCTACCTGGAAATCGAAGCCCTGCGCTTCGGACCGCGCCTGCAGTTGACCTGGGATGTACCGGAACCGCTGCCGGAGGTGCCGGTGCCTTCGCTGTCGATCCAGCCGCTGGCAGAGAACGCGATCCGCCACGGGATCGAGCGCCTGCCCTCGGGCGGACGGCTGGAAGTCGCCGTCCGTCCCGGCAATGACGCCATCGAGATCGTCATCACCAACGATCTGCCTGCCGCGGAAAGCGGCCACAAGGGCCACGCGGTCGGCCTGGCCTCGGCGCGCGAACGGGTACAGGCCATGACCGGCGGCCGCGGGCGGATCGATGCCTCGGTGGAGGACGGACGCTTCGTGGCGCGAATGCACCTGCCTGCCTGACCCTTGCCACGGCAAAAAGCGGGGCGCAGCGACGACGCCCCCCTCCGCAGACGGTGCTTTCGCAACGGGTCGTCAGGCAACCACCCGGTAGCAAGGCCTGTACTCGCCGGAAATCTTCATCCGTCGCTGCTCCACGAATGCGCGCAGCAGCGCATCCAGCGCTTGCATGATGTCGGGATCGCCATGGATCTCGAACGGGCCGTGCGCCTCGATCCGGCGCATCCCGTCCTCCTTGACGTTGCCGGCGACGATGCCGGAGAACGCGCGGCGCAAGTCGGCAGCGAGCTCGTGCGGCTTGCGCCCGTGATGCAGGTCCAGCCCCGCCATCAGCTCGTGGGTGGGCACGAACGGCTGCTGGAACTCCAGCGGCACTTCGATGCCCCAGTTGAAGAAGAACGAATCCTTCTGCGCGATGCGCTGCTCCTTGACCTTGCGGATGCCCATGTCCATGCGTTTGGCCACGTGCGCGGGATCGGCCACGATGATCTCGTACAGCTTCGCCGCCTCGTCGCCAAGCGTGAGGCGGATGAAGCGGTCGATCTGCTCGAAGTAAGGCGCGGCGCCGGTCGGCCCGGTCAGGATCAGCGGGAAACGCAGGTGCGCGTTTTCCTCGCGCAGCAGGATACCGAGCAGGTACAGGATTTCCTCGGCCGTGCCGACGCCGCCAGGGAACACCACGATGCCGTGGCCCATGCGGACGAAGGCCTCGAGGCGCTTCTCGATGTCCGGCATGATCACCAGGTGGTTGACGATCGGGTTGGGCGACTCGGCCGCGATGATGCCCGGCTCGGTGACGCCGATGTAGCGGGTGCGGCGGCGACGCTGCTTGGCATGGGCGATGGTGGCGCCCTTCATCGGCCCCTTCATCGCGCCCGGGCCGCAGCCGGTGCAGATGTCCATCCCGCGCAGGCCCAGCTCGTAGCCCACCTGCTTGGTGTACTTGTATTCCTCCTGCCCGATCGAGTGGCCGCCCCAGCACACCACCAGGTTGGGATCTGCAGGATGCAGCACGCGCGCATTGCGCAGCAGCCGGAACACCGCATCGGTGATGCCTGAGGAGGTGTTCAGCTCCTCGTCGCCGTTGAGGTCGATGGCGGTGAACGCGAGATCGCGCACCACAGCGAACAGCAGTTCGGCCACGCCCGCGATGATCTGGTCGTCGACGAAGGCCATCGCCGGGGCATTGGTGAGCTCGATGCGCACCCCGCGGTCCTGCTGGCGCACCTGGATGTCGAAGTCGGGATACAGCTCCTGCGCAGCGCGCGGATCGTCCGAGGCGCTGCCGGAAGTCAGCACCGCCAGCGCGCAGCGGCGCAGCAGGTCGTGCAGGCCACCGGCGGACGCATCGCGCAGGCGCGCGACTTCCTCGCGCGACAGCACGTCCAGCGCGCCACGCGGATAGATGTGGGTGGAGACGGTAGGGAGAGTGGGGGTAAAGGGGATGGCCGCGCCCTGCGGCAAGGTGGTGGTCGTATCGTTCATGCAGCCAGTCTAGCGCGCGGCTGCGGATCCGGTCAGGGGGCGATACGGTCAGGCGCGACAGGTAGTCCCGGGCCACCAGATGCTGGACGCTGCCCGCAGGCGCTCAACTGCACAGGCAGGAAGCAGCGCCTCGCCTCCGGATACGGCATCCCCAAAGAAAAACGGCCGGGTTGCCCCGGCCGTTTCCTGGAATCATTCCGACCGGAAGGATCAGAACTTGTACTTGAAGCCCACCTGCACCGACCACTGCGAAATGCCCTGGTCGAAGCCATCGGCATCGCCATTGGCCACGGTCGGTTCATCGGCGAAACGGTAGTTGTACACGTACTTGCCGTTGTAGATGCCCTGCAGGGACGCCACGCGCGAATCGGCATAGAAGCCGTAGTCGAGCACATTGCCCCACTTCTTGTTGAGCATGTTGCCAACGTTCTGGATGTCCACCCAGACCTCCGACTTGTGACCCTTGAAGAAGCCGGGCAGTTCCTGCGCCAGACGCAGGTCGAAGGTGTTGACCCAGCTTGCGCGGAAGGCATTGGTGCCCGCCACGGTGCCACGGATCCGGTTCAGGTCCTTGTTGCCGTCCAGCCACTCGAAGAACGCCTTCTCCATCGCGGCATCCGGGGTGAACACGCCGCTGGTGCTGAGGGTGCCGAACAGCACGTCGCCCGGGCCGGTAGGCACGTAGAACAGGTCGTTCGCAGTCCGGGTGTCACCGTTCGCGTCATTCACATAAACGTAGCTGAACGGACGGCCGCTGCGGCCTTCGTACACCAGGCCAACGCGGGTTTCGTAATCGCCGAAGAACTTGTGCTTCCAGTTCAGGCTGCCGCTGAAGCGGTCCTTGATCTGGTAGCGCGCAGTCGTTTCAACTTCGTCGTTGGTGTTGAGCGCGTACTGGTATCCGTAGCCCGAGCTCGCGGTCGAGCTGGTCAGCGGACCGACTTCGGTGGCATGGGTATAGGTGTAGCCGATATTCCAGTACCAGTCGCTGTCGCGGCTCCACGGCTTGCTCAGGCTGACGGTCAGCTGCTGGGTACCACCCTTGTCGGTGTTCTCGATCAGGTACACGTTGTTGAAACGCGTGTCACGACCGAAGCGCGCGTCGCCGGAAGCCCAGGCCTTGCCGGTCTTCGACGGGTTCCAGTACAGTTCGCGGCCATCCGGGCCGAGCAACGAATAGGACGGGTCCTGGCCGGGCGCGTTGATCTTGCCGATGCCGAGGCTCTTGTAGTACAGGCCGGCATTGACCTTGGTCACCATCAGCTCGGCCGAGAACACGGTGTCCATCCAGCCGGTTTCCGTGTCGAACGCCAGGTTCGCCTTCCAGATCGAGGGCAGTTCGAAATCGTTGCCGACGAAATTCACGTTCTGCGCGCCAGCGCTGCCACCGCCCGTCGGCACCGTCTGGTTCTGGCCATCCGGGTTGAACGGGAACAGGGCGTTGTAGCTCTTGAAGTCGTAGGAAACGTAGTTGAAGCCGGTGGTGTTGTAGCTGTTGCCGATCCAGACCTGCGGGGCATCGCCCTGGAACAGACCGATGCCACCGCGCATCTGCATCTGGCGGTCGCTGTCGAAGGTGTAGTTGAAGCCGAAGCGCGGCTGGATCAGGAAGCCGCCGCCGAACACCTTGCTGTTGTCGTAGCCGAAGTACTCAGAAGCGGCCTGGTTGTAGGCCGGGTCCGGCGTAGCCGTCGGCTTGTCGGCGCGCAGGCCGAAGGTCAGCGTCAGATTGCTGTTGAAGTACCACGTATCCTGGACGAACAGGCCGAGGTTCTTGCTGTTGTAGTTCACCGCGATCGAGCCCGGAGCGGTCTCCGCGCTGAGCACGTAAGTGTTCCACTTGCCGGCGGCGAAGTTGTCCAGGCCCCAGAAGGTGTAGGTACCCCACGAGTTGGCGCCGTAATAGTTGTAGATCTTGTTGTCGCTGTAATTGAAACCGAACTTCAGATCGTGATCGCCCATGGCCAGTTGGCCGGCACCGTAGGCATCCCAGGTTTCCGTGGTCAGGGCGTTACCGTGGGTGTTTGCCTCGGTGCCCAGATAGAGCGAATCGCCACCCGGCTGGGCCTCGGTGCCGCCGAAATAGATCCGGATGCTGGGCGCGGTGCTGTCGGTGACGCGCAGCGCGGCGTAATCGCGATAGGACACCTTGAACTCGGTGCTGAAGTTCTCGGTCCAGTCGCTGAACAGCTGGCCGACGTAACTTTCGACCGACTTCTGGTGGGTGTACCAGTACGAGCTCAACGAAACGCTGCTGCTCTGCATGCCCTGCACGCGCAGCTTGTTCTGCTCCAGCTTGCTGTAGCGCAGGCTGGCACGGTGGTTGTCGTTGATGTTCCAGTCGAGCTTGAGCGCGTACTCTTCCAGATCGGTGTTGGCATTGCTGTCCAAGCCACCGGCGTTGATGTTGTAGCCACTCGCGATCTGCTGCGCCCGGGCGACATCGTCCATGTCGATCATGGGGTTCGCCTTGCCCAGCGCGGTGGTGCTCAGGTCGACGCCCGGCGCCTTCTGCTCGAACTTCTCGTAGTTGGCGAAGAAGAACAGCTTGTCCTTGAGGATCGGGCCGCCAAAGGTCACGCCGTAGGTCTGTTCGCTATCGAAACCGTTGAACTCCTGGCCCACCGGATTCTTGCCGAACCAGCCCTTGTCGCGGTAGGTGCCGTACAGCGAGCCATGGAACTCATTGGTACCCGACTTCGTGACGGCGTTCACGGTCGCGCCAGACGCCGCCGGCGTGCTGACGTCGTAGCCGGACAGCTTGATGTCGATCGCCTCGATGGCCTCCATCGACACCGGCTGGCGGCGGGTGGTCATGTTGTTGCCTTCCAGACCGAACGTATCGCTGGCCGACACGCCGTCGATCGACACGGAGTTGTAGCGCGGATTCTGGCCACCGGCGGAGATGGCGCCCGACGCACGATCGATGAAGGTCACGCGCGGGTCCAGACGCATGAAGTCCTGGATGTTGCCGCCGATCGAAGGCAGCGATTCGATGGTGGTCTGATCGATGTTGGTGCCGGACCCCATCTTGGTGGCGCTGAAGACTTCGGAGCCACCGCTGAACCCGACGACCTGCACGCTTTCCAGCGTAGTCACGGCATTGTTGAGCTGGGCATTGACGGTATTGACCTGGTTCAGGCCGAGGAAGACGTTGTCTTCAGTCTTGCTGCCCTCGCCCGCCTTGTTGACGACGATGGTGTACGGACCACCCACGCGCAGACCGCGGGCGTTGTAGCGGCCGCTGGCATCGGTGGTGGCACGGCTGACCGTGCCCGACTCGACGTGGGTGATGGTGATTTCGGCGCCCGCAACGGGCTGGCCGGCGGCCGAGACGACCTGGCCGCCGACGCCGGCGGAGGTGCTCTGGGCGAAAACGGGAGCCGCAGCGAGCGCGACCATCAGGCCCAGCGACAGCTTGGAGAGCCGGGCGCGGTTCGGATGCTTCATGGTATGACCTCTGATGATGGAGAAATGACGACGGGCAATGAACGGCAGCTGCCGGCACGCCCGTCCTGCGACGGCTGTCGGCATTTTCGTGGGGCTCCCGCCACCGTACTTGGGCGCACGGGATCACCAAAGTTTAACACGGTACCTAGGGCGGATGACCGCGGGATGACAGCGGCGTGACCCCTGTCACCCGGCGACCGATCAGGCAGCGACGCGCAGGTAGGAAGCGATGCCGTCCAGCAGCATCTGGACCGAAATAGCCACGATCACCATGCCCATCAGGCGCTCGACGGCGGTTAGCACGCGGGTGCCCAGCAGCTTCTTCAGCCAGGTGGCGGAAAACAGGATGGCAGCGGTTGCGCCCCAGGCCAGCACCAGCGCCAGCATCCAGTCGCCCATCCGGTCGGGCTCCTGGCTGCCCAGCAGCATTACCGCGGCCATGCCGGAGGGGCCGGCGATCATCGGGATCGCCAGCGGCACGATGAAGGGCTCCCCGCCCGGCACGTCCCCCATCACCCCGTCGGCGGTCGGGAAGATCATCCGCAGGCCGATCAGGAACAGCACGATGCCGCCGGCGATGGAAACCGACTCCTGCCGCAGGTGCATCAGTTCCAGCGCGTACTGGCCGCCCCACAGGAACAGCATCAGCACCACCAGCGCGATCAGCAGCTCGCGCGCCAGCACCTTGCGCTGGCGGGCCGGCGGCAGGTCCTTGAGCACGCTCAGGAACACCGGGATGTTGCCCAGCGGATCTAGGATGAAAAACAGCAGCAGGGCGGCGGCGGCGACGGTCATCGGCGGATTCTCGCACGCAGGCGATGGCAGGGATATTGCGTGGAGGACGGCGATGCGCCCCGGTGGAACCATTCGACCACGGAGCCGGCGGGCGCCGGCTCCATGTGGGTACCGACGGCGCGACTATCGCGACGAGACGTCGCGGATCGTGCCCCGCCAGGCCGCACCTGCAGGCGACAGCAACTCCACGCAGGCGCCAGCGTAGTCCGCGGCCGGACGCGCCTTCAGGTCGGCGTTCGCCTGGTAGGCCTTGGCACGCAGGTTGGTGCGCATCGGGCCGGGTTGCAGACCGCTGATGCGTGGGCCGTGCTCACCCAGTTCGGCCTGCAGCATGCGGACCAATGCCGCCTGTCCGGCCTGTGCGATGCCGTAGCCGCCCCAGAATGCGCCGCCGCTGCGGGCCGGGTCATCCAGCACGAACACCGCCGCGCCGGCTTCGGATTTCCCCAGCAGCGGCAGGCAGGCCTGGGTGAGCCACCAGCGCGCGGTCAGGTCGACGTGGATCGCGCGGGCGAAGTCGGCCGGGTCGGTGTGGGACAACGGCGTCAGCCCCCTGAACTCGGCGGCGCAATGCAGCAGCCCGTCGAGACGGCCGAACTCGCCGTCGATGGCCTGGCCCAGCTGGTCGAAATCGTCGGGCGAAGCGCCTTCCAGGTCCAGCGGATACAGGATCGGTTCGGGGCCCGCCGCTTTCACCGCGTCATAGAGGCGGTTGAGCGGCGCCAGCTTGCGGCCGAGCAGCACCAGCGTGGCGCCGGCTTTCGCGCAGGCGACTGCCGCAGCCGACCCCAGTCCACCGGCCGCGCCCGCGACCAGGACGATGCGGCCATCCAGGGCCTGGTCCTGCGATACGTCCACCATGCTCAGGCCTTCCGCGCGTCGGCGACCAGGCGCGCCAGTTCGCCGGACTCGGCCAGCTCCACGGTGATGTCGCAGCCGCCGATCAGTTCGCCGTTGATGAAAAGCTGCGGGAAGGTCGGCCAGTCGGAAAATCGCGGCAGGTTGGCGCGGATCTCGGGTTCTTCCAGCACGTTGACGGTGTGCAGGTCGGTGGCGCCCGCGGCCTTCAACGCCTGCACCGCGCGGCTGGAAAAACCGCACATCGGGAACAGCGCGGTGCCCTTCATGAACAACACTATGGGATGGGCTTCAAGCTCGGCGCGGATGCGCTCTTCCACGGACGACATTGGCAAAACTCCTGCAACGGTGTGGCCCGCGCGCTTCATCGCGCGGCAACGGACGAGGGGGATACAATCGCTAATTGTAATTGTTCGCGCGGCCCCGGCCGCATCCCCATCCGTCATGCACCAGGAGCTTTCCGTGGCCATCGAACTGCCCGCCCTGCCCTACGACCGCACCGCCCTCGAGCCGCACATCTCCGCCGAGACGATCGACTTCCACTATGGCAAGCACCACCAGGCCTACGTGACCAACCTCAACAACATGATCGCGGGCACCGAGTTCGCCGACATGGCGCTGGAGGAGATCATCCGCAAGTCGCAGGGCGGCATGTTCAACAACGCCGCGCAGGTGTGGAACCACACGTTCTACTGGAACTGCCTGAAGCCGGCCGGCGGCGGCGCGCCGGAAGGCAAGCTGGCCGACGCCATCAATGCCGCGTTCGGCAGCTTCGAGGCTTTCAAGGAAGCCTTCACCAAGACCGCCATCGGCACCTTCGGCTCCGGCTGGGCGTGGCTGGTGCAGCGCCCGGACGGCGCGCTGGCGCTGGTGAGTACGCCGAATGCAGCCACGCCGCTGACCGGCGAAGACACCCCGCTGCTGACCTGCGACGTGTGGGAGCACGCCTACTACATCGACTACCGCAACGCCCGCCCGAAGTACGTGGAGGCGTTCTGGAACCTGGTGAACTGGGACTTCGCCGCGGCGCAGATGAAGTAAGCCGCGCAACGCGCGACACGCGAACGGCCGGGGCGACCCGGCCGTTTTCATTTGCCAGCCCGGGCCTCAGGCCAGCGGGGGACGTTCGCCCAGTTCGCGCATGCGCAGGACCAAGCCGATGCTGTAGTACAGGGTGTATGCCACCAGTGCGGCGGCGATCGCCATGGTCAGCACGCTGGGCTGCTGCTGCGCGCCCTGCATGCCGCCGCCTTGGGTGAAGCGCCAAATCATGCGCACGGCCAGCGCCAGCGTCAGCAGGCCGCCCACCCATGGATTCGGTATGTAGGTGCGCACGCCATTGCGCCACTCGGCATGGGTGTGGCGCAAGCCCACCCAGCCCAGCAGGACACCCACTGCCGCGCCGCCCGCCATCGGCAGCAGCGCATGCGGGACGAAGGCGGCGGCCACCGCCAGCAGCAGCGCTACCAGCGTGATTAGCACCAAGCGTAACCAGGTGCGCTTCGGCTTCCACGCCTGCGGCCCGAAATTGCGCCGCACGCGCCTGTACAGCACCCAGCCGACGAGCACCGGCATCGCGTAGGGCAGCATCTGGCTGGGTTGCAGGATCATCGGCATTCGCGGGCGCGGGTTTGCCCGCATCCTGACACGGATTGCCGCGATCCCGCAGCGCCCGGCGCAGCGCTCAGCCGAGGCGTTCGATGACCGGCACGACCTGCGACCGACGATCCAGCGCATCGCCGACGCGCCGCAGCGCCTCGGTCAGCTCCTGCCGCGAGTCGGCGCGCAGCGTCGCGTGCCCGACCTTGCGCCCTTCGCGCGGCGCCTTGCCGTAGTCGTGCCAGTGCCCACCGGCTTCGCGCAACACCGGTTCCGGATCCGGCATCTCGCCCAGCCAGTTGAGCATGCAGGCGTAGCCGACCATGCGGGTATCGCCGAGTGGCATTCCCAGCACCGCGCGCAGATGGTTCTGGAACTGGCTGGTCTCGCTGCCTTCGATGGTCCAGTGCCCGGAGTTGTGCACGCGCGGCGCCATCTCGTTGGCCAGTAACTCGCCGTCACGGCAGAACAGCTCCAGCGCGAATACACCCACGTAGTCCAGCGCTTCCGCCAGCTTGCGCGCGTGCGACAGCGCGGTGGCGCGCAATGCGTCATCGACCTGCGCCGGGGCGAGACTGGCGCACAGCACGCCGTCGACGTGCCAGTTCTCGGTCAGCGGCCAGGCACGGAATTCACCGTCGCGACCACGCACCGCGACCACCGACAGCTCGCGCTGGAAGGCGACGAAACCCTCGAGGATCAATCCCACCCGTGCCGCCTGCGCGCCGAGTGCGTCCCACGCGGCATCGACGTCGCCCGGCGACTTGATGCGGAACTGGCCCTTGCCGTCGTAGCCCAGCCGGCGGGTCTTGAGAATGCAGGGGGTGCCGATTTCCGCCACCGCCGCCTGCAACTGCTCGCGGGTGTCGATGGCTGCAAACGGCGGCACGGGGATGCCCTGCTCGCGGAACAGGGTCTTCTCGGCCAGCCGATCCTGCGCCGTCGCCAGCGCCCGCGGGTTCGGGAATACCTGCACCCGCGCGGTCAGCCACTGCGCCGATTCCGCCGGCACGTTCTCGAAATCGAAGGTCGCCACGTCCACCCGGGCCGCGAATTCCGTCAGCGCGGACTGGTCGTTGTAGTCGCCCACCACCATCGGCGCGAACTGGCCGGCGCAGGCGTCGCCCACAGTGTCCAGCACCAGGAAGCGCAGCCCCAGCGGCGCGCCGGACAGCGCCATCATGCGCGCCAGCTGGCCGCCACCAAGGATGCCGACGGTGGTCAAATCACGCGGCTCGCTCATCGGCGCGGATCGTCGTGGGCCACGACGTCCTCGGTCTGTTTTGCACGGAACGCGGCCAGCGCCTCGGCGATCGACGGATGTTCGCCGGCCAGCATCGCCGCCGCGAACAGCGCCGCGTTGGCCGCGCCGGCATTGCCGATAGCGAAGGTGGCCACCGGGATGCCGGCCGGCATCTGCACGATCGACAACAGCGAATCCATGCCGTTCAACGCCTTGCTCTGCACCGGTACGCCCAGCACGGGCACGGCGGTCTTGGAGGCCAGCATGCCCGGCAGGTGGGCGGCCCCGCCGGCGCCGGCGATGATCGCGCGCAGGCCACGGGTGGCCGCGGTCTCGGCATAGGAGAACAGCACGTCGGGGGTGCGGTGGGCGGACACCACCCGCACCTCGTGCGGCACGCCCAACGCTTCCAGCCGCGAAGCAGCGTGCTGCATCGTCTCCCAGTCGGAGCGCGATCCCATGACGAGGCCGACCAGCGGTGCGGCGTTGTTGGCTGCGGACATGACAATCCCCGGTCGCTAAAGACGTATTCTAACGGCCCCCGTTTCCCGTTGCCTCTGCCGATGGATCGCAAGCTTCTCGACATCCTGGTCTGCCCCGCCACCCGCCAGCCGCTCTCGCTGCTGGACGCAGCCGGGCTGGATGCCCTCAACCGCGCCATCGCCGGCGGCGGCGTGAAGCGCGGCGACGGCAGCCCGCAGGCACAGCCGCTGCGCGCTGCCCTGCTGACCCGCGACCGCAAGACGGCCTACCGCATCGACGACGGCATTCCGGTGCTGTTGGCCGAAGAGGCGCTGGCCACGGCGCAGGTGCCGGACTTCCCAGCCGCATGAGCACACCGCGCTGCGCTCCGCCGCCAGCGGATGTGGTCGCCGCCAACGTGGCGGCAGCGCTCGCCGAGGACATCGGCCCCGGCGATGCCACCGCCGAGCTGCTGGACGATGCCGCCGACAGCGCCTACCTGCTGTGCAAGGAGGACTGCGTGGTCGCGGGGCGCCCGTGGTTCGACGCCTGCCACCGCGCGCTGGATCCCGACGTGCGCATCGACTGGCGCTGCGAGGAAGGCGACCGCATCGCCAAGGGCACCGTCATCGCCACCCTGGCCGGCCGCAACCGCGCGCTGGTCAGCGCCGAGCGCGCCTCGCTGAACTTCCTGCAGACCCTCAGCGGCACCGCCACCATCACCGCCCGGTACGTGGAGGCGGTGCGCGGCACCGGCGCCGCGATCCTGGACACCCGCAAGACCCTACCCGGCTTGCGCGTGGCGCAGAAATACGCAGTCCGCGCCGGCGGCGGCATGAACCACCGTCTGGCCCTGTTCGACGCAGTGATGCTGAAAGAGAACCACGTGCGCGCGTTCGGCTCGGTGGCCGCGGCCATTGCGCGCGCGCGCGCCCTGCACCCCGCGCTGCCGCTGATCGTCGAAGTGGAAACGCTCGACGAGCTGCGCGAGGCCCTGGCGACCGGCTGCACCCGGGTGCTGATCGATGATTTCGACGCGGAGGCGCGGCGCGAAGCTGTACGTATCGCCAAGGGGGCGCCGTACCACGGGCGCATCCCGCTGGAAGTCTCCGGGGGTGTCGACCTGGACAGCCTGCGCGGCATCGCCGAGGACGGCGTCGACTGCATTTCGATCGGCGCACTGACCAAGCACGTGCACGCGATCGACTTCTCGCTGAAGCTTGGCCCGCCGCCGCGCGCGGATTGATTCAGCGCGACAGCCAGTAGGCCGCGCCAGCCAGCACCAGCACCAACGCCGCCAGCCATGGCCAACGGCTCGGCGCGGGCGCACCTTCGTCCCTGGCGCGCACCGGCTGGCCGGGCATCAGCAGCTGGAAGCGCTGGGTGTCGAAGCGGATCTCGTCGCCATGTACGGCCTGCGCCCGGGTGACCCGCTTGCCGTTGAGCCAGGTCCCGTTCGCCGAGCCAAGATCCTCGAGCAGCACTTCGTCACCCGCCGGGGTCAGCCGCGCATGCAGGCGCGAAACGCTGTCGAGCGGGATCCGCAGGCCGGCGTCCTCCGCACGGCCGATGGTGAGGCTGGCCTGCAGCGGAAAACTGCGGCCGAAGTGATCGCCCGACAGCCCGCGCAGGGCGAATTTCGGGACGACGGGCCGCACCATCGTGGCATTGCGGTCGCCCGCGTCGGCATCGCGCGCGCCGGCATTCGGACCCGCGCCCTCGGCGGCATCCACCAGGCGGACGCGGCTGGCGGCCATGCCGAGCGTATCCCCCGGCCGCAACGCGATCAGGCCTTCGACCGGACGCTCGTTGACCAGCACCCGGGTGCCGGCGGGCACGCGCATCTGCACGCCCAGCGCACCCACCTGCAGTTCGCAGTGCAGCGGCTCGATCCCCTCGGCCCCGATGACCACGTCGGCATCGGGCGCCGAGCCGAGCCGGTAGGCGCGTTGCTCAAGCAGCATCTGCGGGCGGTCGCCGTCGGGGAATACCAGTTTCATCATCGTCCAGGACCTTGTGTCTTCCATGTCGAGCGGCTTGCGCTTGCGATCGGGTGCCACCACATTAGCGGCCATGCCGACTTTACTGATTCTAATGATCGTGGGCGTCACGGCGTTCTTCATGTTCACCGCCGCCCGCGCTGCCGCCGAACGCGCCGCCGAGATCGGTCGCGATGCCTGCGCCGCCGCCGGCGTGCAATGGCTGGACCAGTCGGTGCACGCCAGTGGCCTGCGCCTGCGCCGCAGGGACGACGGCTGGCTGGGGTTCGAACGCAGCTTCCATTTCGAATATTCCGAGGATGGCCAGGACCGCCACGTCGGCCGGGTGGTGCTGCTTGGCGGCAAGCTGGTCGGTTTCAGCGGCCCGACACGTGCGGCCCAGTCCGTGGTGCGCGGCTTCCATCACTAGCAATGGCCGCTCGCTCCCGGACCCGGAAATGGGGCTGTAGCAGCGACGGGCAGGCCGCCGCTACTTGACGATGCGCAGGTGTGCACCCCGCTTGGGCGGGTCCGCCTGCGGCGGGGTGTCGTCACCGTTTTCGGAAACGGCGGGGACCGCCCCGGCATCCGCATCGACCTCGCCGGGCTCGCCCGCCTGCAGGTCCGCCGGCAAGGCCATCCCCTGCCCCGTTTCACGCGCGTAGACGGCGATCACAGCGGCCATCGGCACCACCACGGACTGGCTGACGCCACCGAAACGGGCGGAGAAACGCAGCGCATCGTTGTCCATCTCCAGCCGCGCAACGGCCCGCTCGGCGATGTTGAGCACGACTTGCCCATCCTTGACCGCGTGCGCAGGTACCCGGACGCCGGGCATGCGCGCGTCCACCAGCACGTGCGGGGTCATGCCGTTGTCGGCGATCCACTCGTACAGCGCACGCAGCAGGTACGGGCGCTGGCTGGACATCGGCGGCAGGACCGGCTCGCCCATCAGAGCGACAACTCGCGCAGGTTCTTTTCCTGGTCGGTAAGGCTGCGCACGAAACCCGGGTTGCGGAAGATGCGGTTGCCGTACTCCTCGATCACCTTGCCATCCTTCGGCAACGGCACGCCCAAGGCTTCCAGTCGCCAGATGATCGGCGCCATCGCGCAGTCGGCGAGGCTCATTTCGCCGTTGAGGAAGAACTTGTAGGCCTTGAACAGCGGCACCGACTGCGCAAGCAGCTCCTTCAGGCGCTTGCGGCCGGCTTCGGCCTGCTGCTTGTTGCCCAGCTGGATGGCCTGCACCTGCGGTACCCAGTCGTGTTCGATGCGCAGCATCGCCAGGCGCAGGCGCGCGCGCGCCAGCGGCTCCACCGGCATCAGCGGCGGATGCGGATAGCGCTCGTCGAGGTACTCGCTGACCACGCTTGCCGCGTACAGGACCAGGTCGCGTTCGACCAGCGTTGGCACCGAGTGGTACGGATTCAGATCGATCAGGTCCTCTGGCGGACTCTGCGGATCGACGGGAATGAGGTCGTAGGTGACGCCCTTGGCCGCCAGCACCAGCCGGACGCGGTGACAGAGAACATCGTCGACAGCGGAAAACAGGGTCAAGGCATTACGCATGCGCGGACTCACAGCCATCATCAGGACCACTCCCGCGCCCGGCCGTTGCCGGACGCACCTGCGCCGCCCGCACGATGCGGGCGGCAGTCAAGCTTCGTTCCCCATGGCGGGCGTCCCTGCCATCAGCAGCTGCCCCGTCAGTGAACGTCCCGCCAGTATTCGTGCTTCAGCAGCCAGGCGATGAAGGCGAAGAACACCAGGAACAGAATCGCCCACACGCCGACGTTCTGGCGCTTCAGCGCGACCGGCTCTCCCACGTACTCGAGGAACGCGGTGATGTCGCGCACGGTGCGGTCGAACTGTTCCGCGTTCTCGCTGCCCGGCTGGCTGATGGTGAAGCCTTCGACCGGCATTTCGCCCGTCGCGTCCTTCTTGCCGTACACCGGCTGCTGCACGCCCTGCAGCTCCCACAGGGGGTTCGGCATGGAAGCATTGACGAACAGGGTGTTGTTCCAGCCCACCGGACGTGTCTCGTCCAGGTAGAACGACTTGAGGTAGGTATAGACCCAGTCGCTGGTGCGCACGCGGGCGACCAGACTCAGGTCCGGCGGTGCCTTGCCGAACGCCGCCACGCCCATTTCCGGGGTCATCGCGGAGATGACGTGGTCGCCGATCTTGCCGCCGCTGAAGTTGAGGTTGGCCATCACGTCCTCTTCGGACAGGCCCAGATCCTCGGCGATGCGCGCGTAGCGGATGTACTTCAGCGAATGGCAGCCGCCGCAGTAGTTCATGTACAGGGCGGCACCACGCTGCAGCGAGGCCTTGTCGTTCAGGTCGACGCCGGACTGCTGCAGGTTGCCGCCGACATTGGCGAGCGCGACGGAGCTGAGCAGGAGGCCGGCGGCGAACACCGCCGCGCGGGTCAGGAAGTTCTTAGTCATGCATCGTCACCCGGTCAGGCACCGGCTTGGTCTTGTCCAGCTTGGACCAGACCGGCATGGTGATGAAGAAAGCGAAGTAGAGGAAGGTCAACACGCGGCCGATGATGGCCTCAACCGGGTCGGTACCCGGACCGGCGCCGATCTTGGCCAGCCACAGGAAGCTGACCGCGAACATCAGCAGCATGCTCCAGCTGATCCAGCCGCGGTAGCGGTAGGACTTGACCGGCGAACGGTCCAGCCATGGCAGCAGGAACAGCATCACGATCGCGCCGAACATCACCAGCACGCCCCACAGCTTGATGCCGAAGAACGAGGGCACCACGCGCAGCATCGCGTAGTACGGAGTGAAGTACCACACCGGCTTGATGTGCGACGGCGTGACCAGCGGGTTGGCCTCGGTGAAGTTGTCGTGCTCGAGGAACCAGCCGCCGAAGGTCGGGGCGAAGAAGATCACGAACGCGGCAATGATCAGGAAGCAGCCGATGTAGAACAGGTCCTTCACCGTGTAGTACGGATGGAAGGGAATGCCGTCGGTGGGCGCCTTCTCGGACCAGCGGTTGCCCTTCGGGCCCTTCTTGATCTCGACGCCGTCGGGGTTGTTGGAGCCGACTTCGTGCAGGGCGAAGATGTGCAGCACCACCAGCAGCAGCAGCACCAGCGGCATCGCGATCACGTGCAGGGCGAAGAAGCGGTTCAGCGTCGCGTCGCCCGGGTTGTAGTCGCCCATGATCCATTCGGTCAGGCCGCCACCGATCACCGGAATGGCGCCGAACAGCGAGATGATCACCTTGGCGCCCCAGTAGGACATCTGGCCCCAGGGCAGCACATAGCCCATGAAGGCCTCGGCCATCAGCACCAGGTAGATCACCATGCCCAGCAGCCAGACCAGCTCGCGCGGCTTGCGGTAGCTGCCGTACATCAGCCCGCGGAACATGTGCAGGTAGATGACGATGAAGAACAGCGATGCGCCGGTGCTGTGCATGTAGCGGATCAGCCAGCCCCACTCCACGTCGCGCATGATGTATTCAACCGAGCTGAAGGCTTCCGCCGCGCTCGGCTTAAAATGCATCGTCAGGAAGATGCCGGTCAGGATCTGGTTGACCAGCACCACCATCG
>JAANMY010000812.1_pt1 | contig 40219 bp, 37 predicted proteins | sample 7279691 | NCBI WGS metagenome assembly JAANMY01 (sample SAMN14094543, study PRJNA606508) | bioreactor metagenome | isolation source: A lab-scale SPAN reactor treating ammonium-rich wastewater day 388 | place: Ireland: Galway | collected 2018-02-07 | reverse complement strand
AACCCGGAGAGTTGCTCACCCGCCTTAGAGCGGCCTTTGTCGATGGGCTTCAGAAGGTAACGTTTCCCTCACCCCCTGCCATCCTGGCTACATGGCTTCCGGCTTTTACCATGAAAGAACTTTCACCCGTTAGTAAGCACTACCCTTCGCTGGGCACGCCAATGCGCAAAATTGAACCTGCAAGGAATTTCGGGGAAATGGGGCTATAGTATTCAAAGGATGAAACCGGACATACCGCATGCAATCCCGAAGGGATGACATCTCAACGCAGATATTCCATGTCACCCCTTCGGGGTTGAAGGGTTTTTTCCTGCTTTTTCTATAATCATGACATCCCTACGGGATTAGGTAGAGACGCAACATCTTGTGTCCCTACAACCGACAAACTCAACACCTTGCGTTTCTACAATTGCAACATCGTGTATCTTTGTGTTTAATGTTGGGAAATTTCAATTCCGTAGGACGACCATTTCGGGTTGCCTAGCAAGGCTAAACAGACTGTCTGAGAATACTTGCACACGACAAATCTTATACTATATGTTGACAAAATATTAGCATGATAACAATATTGAGTATGGCATTTGTGAGTCGATTGAATTCTCGGACAGCCTGTAAAGCCTCGCCCTACATCGACTCCGTGAGTGTTTCCATGGTAAAGATTGATCATTATAGGTGCACCTTAATTCAACCTACTCGTCTTATTTACTCTTCTTATACCATTTCCCGTTTGCATCCTGAAGCCACTCTCCGGATGCGGCTTTACCTGCAATCTGTTCAGCTCTCCGTTTCCCAACAACTTCAGCGTCTGCTCCCTGTTGTGCCGCAATTGCTGCATAGATTTCTCTTCGATCGCTATTTTCGTCATTCACAACATTTTCCTCTTTCCTTACATTTCCCACAAACTCCAAATACCCCTTATTATTTTCTCCTACTATGCCTTTTGCTTTTAACTCCTTCATGAGAGGAAGCCGCGACTGCATTCTGGCTTTAATGTCTTCCGCATAGGTTTTACCGGTGAAGATACATGTTGCAAATATAAAAAGAGTCATCACTATCGTGAAAAATTTAGCTTTGTTCATCATAAATCTCCTTTTTCATTACAATTTACTGTTTATAATATGCTTTAACGTATACTCTATTTTGTATTAACCGTATCTGTTCCGGTCTTATTTTCTATCTTATCAAGATCGCCAAAAAAATCATCAAGGGCCTTATCAACTTTAACATTTACATCGATGGTAATGTGAATTGGTTTTATTTCAACGGGTGCCACATCAACTTCATGTTTTGTCTGAATACATCCCTGCAGAAACAGATAACATACTATTCCATAAAAAAGGTTACGCCTTTTTCCCATATTTAGTATCTCCTTTAGTATTGTAGCATACTCATGATATCGTTAACATTTTTGCCGTAGTACATAATCTTATTGAGCGGAAGACGAAAATTAATATCAAGATGGATTGGATTATAGATTCCTCCTTTGCTTGCTGCTTCAAGTTTAGAAAAAGACCCAAGCTTTCTATTGTAAGTGAAGGGTAAAGGGTTTATGGGTTTTCCATCAAGACTCATCTGTAATAATAAATCTTCTTCTTTTGTTGTTAACAAAATTTTTACCCAATTATAATGAAAATCCTTCAACACCGCATTGATAAAATTAATTTGTGAATACTGAGGTGTATTCTGAGGAATACCGATGTCTAAAATACTCATCCCCGCCACATGGATTATTCCTCCATCCCCTGGCGCAGAATACAGGAAACCGTTATCAAAGCTTACATTCCCGCTCTCATATCTCACAGGTAACCGCCCACTTACGGTACCACTCCCTTCTGCCTTTGCAATACCAAACTGGTCAAACAATGCTGCAAGATTCAAACGATCACAAATGAGGGCAATGTTGTAATCTGTCTTATCGAGAGAGAGTTGCATTGCATGGGTAAAAACGCGTCCATTACACCAGGTAAATTCACAATTTTCTACAAAAAAAGATTCTGGCGATTCTATCTGAAACTCAACTCTGCCATTATAAAAAGCCAACTCTCCAATGGATAATTTCTCAAATTGGAACTGCTGATGTGGGGCGCTCCGCATTTCTAAAAGATCAGGAAATGAAAGAACTTGATTCATTCCCTCGATAGCAATCCCTTTCTCTTTGAGATCTAATCTTGAATTTCTCAGAGATACTTTTGTTGAAGCTTCCATATTTACAGCATTAACGAACAAATTACCATCAAGTTCAAGCTCTCCCCCGAATGAGATCCCTTTTGCCGAAGCTAATAAATTACCAAAATCAACTGAATCAGATTGAAATTGAGGAATCTTAAAATCAAGGTTCAATTCATAGCCATTTTCTGAAAATAAATCAAACGTGCCGTGAGAATTGAGAGTTAGCCCGGCTATAAGAGCGCTCGTATGCTCAGCCTCAAAAATTATCCCAAATCCTTTTTGATATATCGTTCCGGAGGCTGTTCCAAGATTTACTGCATTCAAATAAACGGCTTCTGCTGATACTTTTCCCTTTTCCCCTAATTCCTCACAAGGCCATTGAAGAGGCAATTCTCCACGAATTCCTGTTGTTTTCGTATCGTACCATACATCTAAAACTTCTGCATTTTCAAATTTTGTAATAGCATCCATACGAAAAAAACCATCTTGCAGGTAGCGCCCCTCCCCCTGAAGAGAAAACTCAGGTATCTTTATTGCTACAGGCTCTGTTACTATTTCCAGGTTAGGGGTTTTTACTTCAAAGGCAGTAATCCCTGTCATTCCTTCCGTAAAGTTGCCATCGATCCTGGTATTACCGATGAGAGAGACCGAGGGCATCCTCACAGTTGCATACTGATCATATATATGAACATCAACATCATGCAATTGTACTGCGTAATTTACGGTTCCTTTCGTTTTTTCACCTTTTCCGGAAACAGTAACGCCTGGCATGCTTGAGATAATATCGAGTGGTTCATACCTAATCTCACAACGATTTACAGGAGAATTTGGTTGCTGAGAAAGTGCAAATTCCCATTCGCCCGTCTTTGTAAATTTTGCAGAAAAACTCCCCTGGGTATGGAGTGGTTTTGCAAATTGTATGGGATGCTGGTTCCTGTCAGAGCGATCCAGTACAACAGTAAAATATCCGGAACTTTCAACAGACTCCTGAGAAGATTGAATATTACAAGTTGCATCAGATATTTGTACCGGCAATGGATAAGGAGAAAAAATATTAGTTGCATTAACCTGCCACAGCCCTCCTTCTGCATTGATGTTAATACAAAGAGGCAGTTTGCCATGTTCAGAGCTTTGTGAGTCTAATACAGTCATCTTTCTGTAATCAATCCGGGTGTTATGGAACTCACAGAGTATCGCAGACCGGGAAATTTGAAAAGGGTTTAACTGGATTTCAGAGGTCCCGTTAATATTCATAAGGCCAGACAGAACAAGCTCTGGAATAAACTGTGCGATATCCGGAAATTTATCAAGCTGAAAAGAATGAGAATGGAATTTTAATGATGCTTTGTTTGCATGTATATCTATGTATGAAGAGATGGTTAATTCCTGATCACGGGGATATAATCTTAAGATACACTCAAAGGTATTCTGATTTCCTTCTTTTGTAAACAGAGAGATATCAAACGGCAAGCGGTAGTTTTGTCCATGATAACGGCATACCAGAACTGCGTTGCAAATCTTAAGGCTCCCTATGGTCAACGGAATATTCTGGTCCCCGGCGGACTCTTTTGAAGTATCGTGAGTTGTTTCTCCAGGAAAGGCCCTTTGCCAATCAAAGCCAGGAATGATAAAATTCCCATCTACCATCTCGCAATTCAATTCAAGCCCGCCAATAATAATACTATCGATATGCTTTTTGAATAATCTTAATGGCGAATAATCTAATTGGATTGAATTAATGGAGACAGGGATCTTATCCGAATCGCCAAGGCGTAAACTTCCCAAGTCCATACCAGTAAAACCTATTCTGCGGACTTTACACCCTACCGGTATTCCTGTTTTTTTAGAAACCTGAGGTAAAATGTTAGATTCAATATATCGTGGCAGGTAGAAATAAAGGAAAGCGGAGGCAATAAAAAAAAGAAGAAATAAACCTAAGATACCAGAGAGAATTATGTTACGTTTTAGTAACATTGCTGAACAGAAATCCCTTCAACCAATAATTATTTTATGGAATAATTTAGTCTTTAAATAATCCCGTAGGGGTATAAAGCGTTAAACCGATTAAAAAGCCCTGGAAGAGCGGCTCTTCTCTATTTTCCCAATGCCGATACGTGGAGAATCCCGTGTGTGAATATCCCTAAAAAAATTGCTATCGCAAAGCTAATCATTGTACCTATTAAGATATATTCTGTCTCTTTTCTGCGGCTCGGATCTTTAATCTCACCAAAACGAAAAATTGATTTTGCAGCAACCAAAAAGCCAATAACCTCGTAGTGTTTTAGCAGCACAAACGTTAGTATTAAAATACGTTCCAGGCGCCCAATCCATAGCCCGGCTTTCTCCAAACCCTGGGAAGATGGTCCTTCTATTTCCTTTCTCCAAGGCTTTGTAACCTTACCGATCCAAATACCTGCCGGCCAAATTACTACTATATAGGACAAAACCAAAGCCCATATTTTTACCTTTGATATCTCTGAAGACAGAGCTTTAACAATTTCTGATATATTGCCCTGTATCAGCAAGACCCAGCATCCAAGAATAACGATCACGTGTGCCAGTTGATCCAGGAGAAAAGATCGGGCTGTGTCTTCTCCCCTGGCTTTCAAGCCATCGCATGTTATATGTGAAATAAAAATAACGAAAGGAAGCCAAATTACATCCCAGGCGCCGGTTAAAATATATGCAAATATGCCTGCTAATGCTCCATGCACATAGAGCCAACGAGAAACCCATTTTTTCTTGAACCGATGTTCTACCAGGGAACGTGTCTGAAATATAAAGTCTACAATTAAGTGAGCTACGATAAGACGGAGAAGCAAGGCCAAATCATTTTGAACAATGAGTCTTATCATATAACTACCTGGCGTTATTTTACTACATTAATAAGCCCTTGTGCTTTTTGCCTCAAGGATTAGCTGCTCATATCGCAGGCATAACTCTTCAATAGCCCATCCACCTGCAGCCTTTAAACGTTGGCGAACGGCTGGTTGCGAGATACCAAATTCCTTTGCAATCTCCTCTTGAGTTAGACCCCGGATTTGACCCAATATCGCTTGTGCCTGCTCGGCTGACCATCTGTTTATAAGGGCATCAAGCAAGGCACATTCTATATCAAGTTCTGTATTCACATCCTGCCACGGACTTCGCACCAACAACCGCCTGTCCCCTTTCATCGTATCCACTGTTGGTCCAGAAAGGCGAAATGCTTCACCATCTCCTTCGGCCCCCCGGCCGCCAGGAAGAAAATCAATCGCCCCGATTCCCACAGCAACACGCGCATCTACCGCATAGCGACGCTGTTTTACCTCAAAGCCACAACGTAAACTGACACGAATAACAATAGCCGCACGGAGAGCAACCTCTGGCTGAGATAATACCCCCTGAAAACTATCCCCCCGATGTATTTCAAAAGGTGCATGCACTGCTTCGGGTAAAATTTTTCCGATAGTTCTGAAAGAAGATTTAAGAATTGCTAATAAATGGTTACGCTGATCAGCTTGCAGCTTTGATGACCCGACTATGTCCCCGGTTATAACTGCATAAAGCTGAGAATTTTTCACAAAGGCCTCTTCAGAACATCCTCATCAATATAAGCTTACAGGCTTATAATTTCTCAATATAAGCTCCTGTACTTATATATCAGATAAAACTGATCAATCTGCATATTCTGTAAGAATTTTCTTGCAAACGTAAGAAGTTTACCAAAGTAGAGAGAAAAAATCATGAGAAAAATTATTCTAGTCTTTTGAATAATTTTGGGAACATAAATCAGATTATATTTGCTTTATGCAAGTTGATAAGTTTCACATAGTATATTTTTGCAAAAATCGGTGAATTTGATGTATTGAAAAACCCCATGAAAGTACGCAGCATCCTGGGATATTTGCCTGAGAATGCGCCCTTATATCCTGAAAAGGCAGCGATAATAAGCATGCTGTGATTCTCAACAGAGTCACCAATGGATGGGAAGTAGAAAGCAGTTTTAAAGTACCTGGGAACAATGATAAGATTTAAGGCATCCTAAATACAATCGCAGGCATTGAAGGTAAACAACGAGCTAAGAGAAAAAAAGACTTACATAGATATTTCCTAAAGGCTTCAATTGATGTATTGTAAATTAACCACAGGTGAATACGGATAAACGCACATACTATAAATCTGTTACTCTTCACTTTTCAACATTGCACCTACTGAGATAGCCTTAGTCATGATTAAATCAGTTTCTGCTTTTATCATACGAATAACGCTTGCCCATGCGCTGTCCTCAGTATTGCGATACGTGTAACCTTTATCAATAACAGCTTTATATATACTTAATACATGTTCAGCACATCGGTCTATCGAGAAACATCGTGCAATCTCCCGTGCCGCATTTTTTAAATCTTCTTTCTCCCGATCAGACAAACTGGCAACCCATTGCAAAGCAGAAGCAAACTCCTCCTCACTCTCAGAAAACAAGAGACGACCATTCACACGATCATTCAGAACCTCACGTACTCCGGGGGCATCTAATGCTACCACAGGTATACCAGCAGCCATGGCCTCAGTTAATACTAATCCTTGTGTCTCAGTTTGAGACGCGAAGGCAAAAACATCCATTGCATGGTATGCGTTTACCAGTTCTCTGTTTTCTAAAGCGCCAGGATGATGGAAACGATGCTCTAGTTTATTTCGCCTAAAGAAGTCCTCGATCTCATTCTCCAAGGGTCCTTTGCCAATAGCAAGAAAATAAGCGTTCTTTTTCTTTTTAAGAAATAAGGCTACTGCCTGGGCTAAAAACATAATATTCTTTTCAGGAGCAATTCTGCTTACAAACCCCACAACAAATGCATCTTGAGGGATTCCTAATGATTCTCGAAAACTTATACCATCTCCCTTTGCAAACTTTTTAATATAAATACCGGTAGGAACTATATCAATACGTGTTTCCACCCCGCGATGACGCAATAAATCGGCGATACTCTGACTTGGCGCAAAAACACGATCACAGAGATTTGCATACCCTGCAGACAAGGCTACTACAAACCGCTTTAAGGCCGGAGAATCACCTGGCACATAGTGTGTGTATCGCTCATACAGGGTATGAAAGGTAAAAATCAAAGGCACTTTGTATTTGGCAGCTACTCTGAGAGCTGAGTCACCAATTAAGTATGGATGATGCGAATGTACTATATCAGGTTGAAATGCCTTTAATTGCTCGGAAAAGATTCCCGGAATAGGCAATTGCACAGAAAAATCAGTTTCGTTAAAATTCTGGATAGCCGGGACACGAATTACATCTTTTTCTTCTCTCGGCATATTCCTGAACGTAGGGGCAACTATCACCACTCTATGACCGCGCTTACGGTATTCGTTGGTAAACATCTCCACCGATCGTTCCACGCCACCTATAAAGGGCTTGTAGGTATTTGTCATCATGAGAATATTCATACATTACTCCATGGGTATTAATTCTACAGATCTCATTCCAGATTGAGAGGCTATTGGTCGATACCCGGCAAGCCGGATTTCAACGACAGGCTCTTCTTTATGCCAAATCCCATCCCAATTAACGGTGACTTTTCTTTGATCGCAATGAATCAAAATAGAGATAGTACCGAAAGAAGTTGGGGCAGGGCCAAAAGAAAGGGATGTCTGCTGATTGGACCACTGCCGGGGGATACCAGAACAAAGAATGAGTCGTTTTTCTCCTTCCTCCCGCACAAAACAATTTCTTACCATAAGTATCCATTCAGCGGTAGCCCAAACATGTTGTCCATCACCCATACACCCTCCGCGGGTACGGGGATGAATTGCCTCAGGCCATTGACCAGTTGATGTTGCCAGAGCTGCTATCGTGCTCATTAAATGAAAAAAACGGTAGTCATCAGCTCGCAGCAGTACTTGGGCAATATGTAACGTGAGATAAGGATTAATGCCAGAGTGGATCATGTCATGGAAAAAGCCGCCGTCAACAAGGCATTCTCTGATAAGATATTCTACGGTATTTAATAAACGGGAATCATGTGGTTCCCATAGCTGCAGTGGGTATCCGACAGCTAATGAACCGATTGATCCGCTGTCCATCCGCCGGTATGGAGAGGCTGGCATTGAAGAACAACCTATACGTTTGGCTGCAATTTGTAAACTACGTTCAACAGAACTCAGCAAAGAATCAGCCTCCTGAAGAAATTCTTCGGCAACCTTATACTCATGAAAAGAATCCATCAAATGTGAGGCTGCTCTTAGCCCTGAAACACTCCAGAAATCGTCCCAATAATAGTAATCACTAGGACCAAGATGCTCAGCGCTGAAACCCGGTGGAAGCAGTCCTGCATGGGGAGCGTTTATATGCACAGACAGACGTTTCCTGTGAATCCACCTGCCTGCATGCCGGATAGCATTTTGCCATGTTGATTTAGGCTTTTTGCCGGTCAACTCACAAAACCGATGCATAACCCATAAAACCTGACCATTGGAATCCCATTCCCCTTCCTGAGACCGAAAATATCCCAGAGTAGTCTGATAAGAGGGAAATAGATCAAGAATCTTCTCTGCGCGGTCCGTTAACCCGGTACACAGCATTGCATGTAAAATAAAAGCTGCATCCCGAAACCAGAAACGTTTATACGTATATGGTCCTGCATAGATGGTATCGGGTGAATGAAGAATAAGTGTCCTTAAAGCAGACTGATAAAGAAACTGGAATCTTTTATCAGGAATACAAAGTCCACAAGCTTCCTGAATATTTTGCTCCCAATGTGTAAAATGGGGTGATTTTATTGGCGCAAATAAATGCTTTTTTTCTATTTTCAGTGGCACATCAACCGTAACCATTCTTGTGCCGCCTGATTGAATTTTAAAAAGCGCCGCTGCTGTAGCCATACCAACATCGCACGTCACTTCATGCCTCTTGTCCTCAGATAAAATATTTTGGTAAACATCCCCCGTACGATAATGAGAAAATGCCCATCGGTCAGGGAGAATGCCAAAAAAGACATTATGCTCACGGTTAATCCTCCAACCCTTTTTATCGGGAAGGATAACAACATCATGAATAAAGCTTATTCCTTCTGGGTTATAGGGACGCAAGGAGACGACAATCCATCCTTGAGAATCTGCATAACCAGTAAGGGAGATCCGGCATACTGGAACTTCAGTATTTGAAATAACCTCGACTTTTGATTCAAGGGTTATCTTCCCTAAAGCAGTATTTGTTACTACAACAAGATTTCCTTCAAATAGTAAATCCTGGGATCCAGAAGGTAAACGCGATGGTAAAAGAGCCTGTTTATCCTCTGTAACTATCCAACTATCCAATGACCATCCGTCAAAAAATGGTGTAACCAGCCCACGAGGATCAATAATCGGTATTTCAGAAAAATCAGGTATGCCTACTGCGGTCCAATTCCTATGAGTGAGATTGATATGAGTAAAAGAAAATGCCCTGGGGATAAAGGATTCATTTTTGGGATCAAACTGCTGCTCTACCCAGTAAGGCCAAATCCAATCAAGATTATGCTGTATTGCCTGACTGTTTATCAAGCCTCGTGCATGCAACACTGCACCTGCACGCAAAAGCTCCACGGGAACCGTGACTTCGGAAGGCTGAGCAAAAAGACTGAGACGGGAAAGTATCAAAAGCGGATCCAGGAAACCTTGCGATTGCGCCCAATGTTTTATGATAAATCTCCACGGTAACCACTTCAGCCACATATTTTCTCGTGTCCCTCATATCTTTTCCGTACTTCTTATAATAAACTTCTATTCAGGTAAACTGATACACTTGAAATAAAAATATCACAAATTACAACAACATTGCTATAAAACATGAAAGCCTTACTCCTAAGTATTCATTTAACATGCAGAATATTTTTAAGTCAAGCAATTAATATAAAATACCCCCTTAAAAGTACAAACAAATTAAGGGCTTAACCGTCGACCGGGAATAAGTTTGTTCTGAAACAGTAGAGGAAAAAAACGGTGAGAAAAACGTATCAAGGCAGATAAGGAATTCATGGAGGTTAATCCCCATATACATACCTTTTGGATCACTTATACTCTTTAATACCTGGCGTAATTTATCACGCCCGGTTGTGGAAAGATGTCTGAGTCCCGTGAGTTTCTGGAGATGATGCTTAAGGACTGAGATTGAGATTTGAATCAACCCTTGTAAGAATAGTTTACAATCTCCTTCCGCTCTCTTCCATAATCCTTCCCATACCTCACCAGCTTCCCACCAATATGAAAAATTATAAAGATCAACACCGTAAAGGTAATCCTCCGCCTTACGCCATGTTTCCGGGAGCTGAATATTTATCCTGGTATCTTCTTGCAAACCGTAGCTATGGCCACGAGGGTCATAGAATGGATGTGGAGTAATTCCCGGTATATGCCGATAGGCAGGAAAGGAACGCTGCGGACAATAGCGCACGCAAGCAGGATCAAATGGTTGAGGTTGTCTTATACATTTCATCGCAAAACCTGTGGTATGTGGTAGATGGATGCTATGGTGGATTCGCTTCGCTTAATCTACCCTGCCTGTAATTCTATAATAAGTAGGGTGGATCAAGGCGTTGGTTTTTACGCCGAATCCACCAATACTATTTCTAGAAAAGGCAGATTCGCTATCGCTTAATCCGCCCTACCGCAAACCCGCTTAGTGAAAATTCCTATACATATATTTATTTATTAGCTCCTAATGGAGCACTTTGACGGACTTTCCAGACAGTCTCTTAGGCAGGATTTACAGGATCAGGTAAGGTATGATAAAATAAAAAACTTTGTAAATCTTATTGAATCTATCCAAATAAGGACAAAGCTGCCCTTTCTGCTGCAACGCAGCAAGCACATTAAATTTATGTGAATTATATAACCATTCACCGCAAAAAGCAATTTTGAATCGGGGGAAGGGGGATTATTTTAGTATGAGAATGGATTGCTGGGCTATTTCCATAATCTTCGATGGAAAGATACCCAGATGCAGAGTACCGATAACTGATAGAACTACAGCAACAACAATCAAGGGAGAGAGCGTAAGGGGATTAAAGTCTCTGGTAGGTTCTTTCATATACATAATAACCATAATACGCAAATAATAAAAAACGGAAATAACGGAGTTTATCACACCAATAACAGCTAGCCCAATATACCCTGATTTTATGGCAGCACTGAAGATATAAAACTTTCCCACAAAGCCAGCAGTAGGTGGAATACCTGCCATGGAAAGCATAAAGAGCGACATAGCCACGGCTAAACCAGGGTGTTTGAATCCTAATCCTGCAAAATCATGAATCTGTATAAACTCATCACCTTTTTGACTTACTATAATGACAACAGCAAGCGCCCCAATGTTCATAAACGTGTAAGCCAGGATATAGAACAATACACTAGACACACCCATATCGTTTGCAGCCACAAGTGCAATGAGAAGATAGCCTGCATGGGCAATACTGGAATACGCCAGCATACGTTTCAAGTTTGTTTGGGCAATGGCTACAACATTGCCGACAGTCATAGTCAGCAATGCAAGGATATAAATAATCTTTTGCCATTCATAATGAGTAGATCCAAAAGCTGTCATAAGAATGCGTAAAAAGGCAGCGAAGGCAGCAGCCTTCGGTCCTACGGACATAAAGGCTGTGATGGTTGTAGGCGCACCCTCATAAACATCAGGCACCCATGCGTGAAACGGCACAGAAGCAACTTTGAATCCAAGCCCAATGATTATTAATGCCATTCCCATAAGCAGCAAAGGATTTGAAATACTACCTTTATCTGCAATGAAACCGGCAATTTGTTTCAGGTTAATAGCACCTGTAGACCCATAAACAAGAGAAATACCGTACAACAAAAAGCCTGTGGCAAAGGCGCCCAGCAAGAAATATTTTAAAGATGCCTCATTTGAAATGAGCTTTGAGCGTTTAAATCCTGTCAGGATATAAATACTAATAGACATGACCTCAAGTCCGATATAGATATTTAACAGGTCTGCACCGGATGCCATGAGCATCATGCCTATTGTTGAGAATAAGATTAATGCATAATATTCTCCGTGGTTAATCTCTTCGCGTTTTATGTAACTGTGCGAGATTAAGATAACAAGGCCTGTGCTGAGGAGAAAGATGAAGTTAAAAAATAGAGAATAATTATCGATTGCAAAAGATTCATTGAATGAAAATAACGTCGTTCCGGCAGAATTTCTCGCTAAGATAGCTGCTACGATAATCCCCATGAGGGATAAATAAGCCAGAAGATTTTTTTCTCCCAATTTCCTTGAGGATAATATATCCACAAGGAGAACAATCATGCCGAAACCTGCCAAAGTCAGGATTGGTAGAATACTGAGAATATTGAACGTCATTATCGAGACATTTGCCATATACCTTTACCTTATATAAGCCTTTTATATCTGGGTCTTTACCATAGCGAGAAACTTCCATAAAAACCACAAAAGATTAAAGAACACAAAGAAATCAGTCTACCATTCTGTTTTGGTTTCAGAAATTATATCAATCTTTGGCACAATAGTTTGCTGTAATTGTTCAACTCTTTTCTGTCTTTGCGTATTAGACACAACGTTTGCCTTCTCTCCTACCTGTTTTAAAAGATGGTTTATGGATGCATCCATCTTTCTCAAGAAAGAATTAGGATAGATACCAATCCAAAAAATCAGGAAGACAATGGGAAGCAGGATAGCAAATTCACGCTTATTCATATCTTTTAGTGTCTTGTTCTCTTCGTGGGTTATTTCATGAAACATAACCCTTTGAAACATCCAGAGCATATAAACGGCAGCAAGAATAATCCCCGATGCCGCAATAGATGCATACAGAATACGGGACTTAAACGTGCCCATCAGGATAAGAAACTCTCCTACAAAACCGTTTAATCCGGGTAATCCAATAGAGGACAGGGTAACAACCAGGAAGAAAATAGCAAAGATGGGGATCTGTTTCGTCAGACCTCCAAAATCGGCAATCATTCGTGTGTGCCTTCTCTCGTAGAGCATCCCAACTACAAGAAAAAGCGCCCCTGTACTGAGACCGTGGTTAATCATTTGAGTAATGCTGCCCTCAATACCCTGGATATTAAAGGCAAAGATTCCGAGCATAACAAAACCTAAATGGCTTACACTGGAGTAAGCAACGAGTTTTTTCAGATCATCTTGAACCATAGAAACCAAGGCACCGTAGATAATGCCAACAATAGCCATCCATGATATCACCGGAATAAAGGCATGGCTTACCTCAGGGAATAAAGGTAAACAGAACCGTATAAAACCATATGTTCCCATTTTTAAGAGAACACCTGCCAGGATTACACTTCCTGCCGTGGGCGCCTCCACATGAGCATCCGGTAACCATGTATGAAATGGAAACATGGGAACCTTAATGGCAAAAGCAAAGGCGAAAGCTATGAATAGCCAGAATTGGACGGCAAAGGAAATATCGAGTTTATATAATTCTAACAGATTAAAGGTATATTCTCCCGTTGCCCGGTAATTTAAAAAATAAAGGGCAATGATAGCCAGGAACATAAATACACTACCTGCCGTTGTGTAAATAAAGAACTTTACCGCAGCATAGATCCTCCTGGAACCTCCCCAGATGCCAATGAGAAGATACATCGGAATCAGCATGAGTTCCCAGAATACAAAGAATAAAAATAGATCCAATGAGATAAACACGCCTACCATAGCTGTCTCAAGGATCAGCATAGAAATCATGTATTCCTTTACATTCTTGGTAATATGCCATGAAGCAAGAATGGAAATTGGCGTAAGAAAAGTTGTCAAGAGTATCAGAAAGAGGCTAATTCCATCTACTCCAACGTGATATTTGATTCCAAAGGAAGGTATCCACCGTAGTTTCTCAACAAACTGCATTTCATAGGTACGCGCATCGAAGTTAAAGTAGAGGGGAAGGGAAATCAAAAAAACTATTATCGCAACAAGCAGCGCTGTAAATCTGATAAGCTCCCGATTCTTTGAATCAATCGAAATGATAAAAAACACTCCTATAATCGGAAGAAAAGTGATTAATGAAAGAATCGGTACGGACATCCCATCGCTCCAGAATTACAATTTTTGTAAAAAAAGAATACTATGCTACTTACCTAATGCAGTAAGTACAATAACGAAGATACAGCCAAGCACAATGTAAAAGGCATAATTGCGCACATATCCTGTTTGTAAGAAACGCAGGATATCACCAAACCGTCCGATAAGGCGAGCAACACCATTTACAGAACCATCAATTATTTGAGCATCTACACGCTTCCATAACATAACCGAAATTTTCTTAAGGGATTTCACAAAAAGGATATCATACACCTCGTCCACATAATATTTATTGAGCAGAAGTTTGTAAATAAAACGAAACCGTTCTGCTAATCTTTTGGGCAATTCAGGTCTTTTTACATACACATGATATGCTATAAATATACCCAGGATAGCAATGGCTGTTGAAATAATCATCATAAGATAAGGATGTCCTTCGCTATGATGGACACCTGCCCCTGGTCCGGAAATTTCTGTATGTCCCTGTTCTCCAAAAACCGGCGCTAAAAAGTGACTCATGATATTCGCACCGGGGATGCCTAAAAATCCTCCAAGGGAGGAAAGCCCGGCAAGTACCATTAACGGGAACGTCATACTCTTTGGAGATTCATGGAGATGTTCCATGACATGGTGGCCTGCTCTTGATTTCCCGTGAAATGTTATAAACAGTAAGCGGAACATATAAAAAGCCGTAAAGAGGGATGTCACGCTTGCTATTGACCAATAGAAGAAATTTCCACGGGCAAGCGATTCCAATACAATTTCATCCTTGCTGAAGAATCCTGCAAACGGGGGAATTCCTGCAATAGCAATAGTGCCAATCAAAAAGGTCTTATAGGTAATAGGAATATGATGCCTGAGTCCACCCATCTTTCTCATATCTTGTTCTCCAGACATGGCATGAATAACACTGCCGGAGCCAAGAAATAGTAAAGCTTTAAAAAAGGCATGCGTCATCAGATGAAAAATGCCTGCCGTAAATGCGCCTACACCGCAAGCCAGAAACATATACCCAAGTTGACTAATCGTAGAATAGGCCAGCACACGCTTAATATCGTTCTGTACCAACCCAACGGATGCAGCAAAGAGCGCTGTAACTGCTCCTATACTGGCTACTATGGTCATGGTAAATGGAGATAACATATAGAGAATATTGCATCGGGCAATCATGTAGACACCGGCAGTTACCATGGTTGCTGCATGGATTAATGCGCTAACCGGTGTGGGACCTTCCATAGCATCCGGCAGCCACGTATACAGAGGTATTTGAGCTGATTTACCGGTTGCACCCATAAACAAAAGAAGGGTAATTATGGTTAAGACAAAGCTACCGATTGCAAAGGTACCTTGCGATGCTACATGAAATACCTCAGTAAAATCGATACTGCGGAAGGTGAGGAAGATGAGCATAATACCGAGGATAAATCCAAAATCACCTACCCGGTTAACAATAAAGGCCTTCTTCGCTGCATTTGATGCTGACTTTTTATTATACCAGAACCCAATAAGCAGATACGAGCATAACCCGACTGCCTCCCAACCAATAAACATGAGAAGAAAATTGTTACCCAAAACAAGCAATAACATGGAAAAGGTAAATAAATTCAAATAGCAAAAATAACGATGATATCCCTTATCTTCATGCATATAACCAATAGAATAGATGTGGATAAGGAATCCAACCCCGGTAACAATAAGGATCATGATTCCGGATAATGGATCTACCTGCAAACCTGCCTCTGCTTTGAATGAACCGGATTCAATCCAACTAAACAATTCTTTTTCAAATAACCGTTCATGGGGAGGAAGCAAAAGGAGTCCGCAAAACACAAGTATCGAAACAAGAAAGGATAAACCGATTGCCCCACAGGCAATATAGCCTACTGTTTCTTTCTTCAGCCTTTTACCAACGAGTCCGTTAATGGCTGTACCAATTAAAGGGAATAGCAAGATCAGTGCAACAAGGTTAAGCATGCTGTTACCTACCATTTCATGATGTTTATATCGTCAATATTTACCGTTTCTTTATTCCTGAATACGGCCACGATGATTGCCAAACCGACTGCAGCCTCGGCTGCTGCAACTGTCATGGTGAAAAAAACAAATAGTTGGCCCTGCATAGAATTGAGGTAATGCGCACACGCAACAAACGATATATTAACGGCATTCAGCATGAGTTCTATGCACATAAATATGATAATAGCATTCCTTCGTATTAACACACCAATGACACCTAACGTAAACAAGATCGCACTCAGTACCAGATAATGCGTTAATGTAATCATTTATAATTTCCTCTTAGCTAACATAATTGCCCCAATAGCTGCCACAAAGAGCAAAATTGAAGTTATTTCAAAGGGAAGAAGATAATCGGTAAATAACAAATTACCAATAAGTTTTGTATTTCCAACGCTGGTAACATAGGCGCTGGTATATTCACCTTGTTTTCCTTGCAGGAGTTTTGACTTTAAAATTATGCAGAGAACAGAAAAGAGTAAAATACCCATAAACAAGGCAGGTATTTTTTGAAATGGTATTGCGTCTTTCAATTCCTCTTTTATATTCAAACTTAACAACATTATCACGAAGAGGAAAAGGACCATAATAGCGCCTGCATACACGATAATCTGAACTGCAGCAATAAATTGTGCTTCGAGTAATATATAGAGCGCTGCAATGCTTACAAGTGTTAGTATAAGATACAAAGCACTGTAAACAGGATTCTTCTCGAAGATAAGATACACAGCTGCAGTCACGGAGACTGCAGCCATAATATAAAACAGATATGCTTCCATAATTATTTAGATATAAGTCTGGATAGAAAAACTTCTCAATATTTTACCTTCACTATCATGACAGGTTAAAAACTTATTTTTCTTTTTCTCGTAAGATCTAATAATTGTTTTTTATCAAAAATATCCTTGTTTTGATACGTCGATAGTTCAAAGGTATCTCTCAATATCACAGCCCTTACCGGGCATGCCTCTTCGCAAAACCCACAAAAAATACATCGGAAGGCATCTAACTCATACACTTCCGGATATCTTCTTTGTGTTGTTTTATCTGTTGCTCCTTCAACGGTAATGCATTTCGAGGGGCAAACTTTTGCACAAAGCCCGCATGCGATGCACCTTTCCCTGCCGTCTTTTCCTATCTGTAATTCCGGCAATCCCCGAAATCTTGAAGGAAGTTTCGGTCGTTCCTCCGGATACTGTTGAGTAACAACGGCATTTGGATTAAAAAACCGCTTGATAATAAGAATAAGGCCTTTTAGTAATGGTAAAATCATAATTATCCTTTAATCACCATAACAAGGCCGGTAATAAGTATATTGAATAGCGAAAGAGGTAATAAGAATTTCCAGCCAAAATGCATGAGTTGATCATATCTGAGTCTTGGATACGTTGACCTTATCCAGATAAAGAAGAACAAACAACCTGATAGCTTCAACATAAACCATACAACCGGCGGTAAAAATGGTCCCTGCCATCCGCCAAGGAAAAAAGTCACTGCAATAGCAGACACAGTGATCATATTGGCATATTCAGCCATAAAAAACATAGCAAATTTCATACTGCTGTACTCTGTATGATAACCTGCCACAAGTTCTGATTCCGCCTCCGGAAGATCAAATGGAGTACGATTTACCTCTGCAAAAGCGCTCGTAACATAAATAAAAAACCCTATGGGCTGTAATATGATATTCCATATTTTTGCCTGAGCATTCACAATATCCACAAGGCTTAATGAACCTGTTAACATAACAACTCCAATAAGAGATAAGCCGAGTGTCAACTCATAACTAATCATCTGGGCTGAAGACCGTATCCCACCCAGTAATGAATATTTATTGTTCGATGCCCAACCAGCCATAACAACACCATAAACTCCCAGGGAAGAGACAGCAAAGATATAAAGAAATCCAACGTTGATGTCGGTGATGACAAGGTCTATGCTATATCCAAAAATTTTTATTTTATCCCCAAAAGGAATGACTGCAAAGGTGATTAAGGCGGGAACCAGAGTCATAACAGGCGCTAGCACAAAAAGAAATTTATTCGCTCTCTCCGGAATAATATCCTCTTTAAAGAGAAGTTTTATACCATCAGCAATTGGCTGTAATAATCCATGCGGCCCAACACGCATCGGCCCAAGACGGACCTGCATATGCGCCATAATCTTCCTCTCAAACCAGATCATGGAGATAATCATAAACTGGATCATGCCAAATACAATAAAGATCTTAATACAGGTAATGGTAAGATAAATAAGGAGCTCTTTATTCATTTATAGTCAGGGGCCTCTTCACGATGCATTCTTTGACCACAGCATTCTAATATACCTGTTGTCTCTTCAATAACCTTTATCTTCTGTTTACATACGTTGCATACAAAAGCTACTCCGTTTGCCGGTTTATGATGCGCTGCTGTCCAGGTTGCCATCATTCCTTTGACCCCTACAAGATTCATTTCTTTACCACAACATACCAGCACGCCAAAACCCTCTTCGATAACAACGACTTTTTGTCTGCAAATTTCGCAAAAATATGTTTGTTCTTTTTTTGCCATACAGCAACCACTGATCAATATACATAAAATCAACTGAGAAGACGTCCCGGTGGAGCGTCTTTACCATAATAATATTATTCTCTTGCGATTTCTATTTTAGGGAATTATATCTGTCCGGTTTCTTTATAAATTTTGACAGAAGTATATACTCCTGTACGCACAAGATTGATCGGTATCCACTCATAATCCTCAGAGACAAAAACTATGCCTTCGGGCGATTTACCGGCAACCTTTGCCTTGAGTGTTATCTTATTCTGGCTTGATTCAATAACTACCGCATCCCCATCATGAATATTCATTTTCTGAGCATCTTTTCTATTCATTTCTGCAAAACATTCAGGAGAAACCGATACAAGGGCATTTGAGTACCTGGAGAAGGTTCCTTGATGATTCAAACTCACACCTGTCAATAACACAAAAGGAAAATCTTTATTCTGCTTTATCTCCAAAGATTCAGGCTGAACAATGTTTACGAGGTATTTTACTGATTTATTTCTACTACCAGACACGGAAGATGCCCAATAAAATTCTTTTCTCTTCAAACGATCGTAATTAATACCCGAATAGATAGGAACCACACTTTCTATTTCACTCAGAATATCTTTTGGAGATACATATGAATACGAATACCCCATCTTTTTGGCAAGTTCACAAATGATTTGCCAATCTGGTTTGGCATCCACTCCGGAAGGCTGTATGACCTTATTCAGCCGCTGCACCGTCATCCCCATATTGGTAAACGTGCCTTCCTTTTCAGCAAAGGTAACCGTAGGAAGAACGACATCTGCCAATCGTGCAGTTTCTGTCAGAAACACATCCTGAACAACAGTAAAATCTGTCTTTTGGAAGGCTTCGAGTATCTCCTTACCATTTGGATAACTTACCAGGGGATTTTCTCCCATGATATAGAGGCCTTTTAATGCACCATTCCGCGCAAGTTCAAAAATATTCTTAGGCTCTTTCCTGAAGATATCATCGGAAAATTTTACTCCCCATAGCTTCTCTATATTCTCTCTGTTGGACACATCGCTGGTAGTACTATATCCTGGGAAAAATTCCGGTACTACCCCCATATCATTTACACCCTGAGAGTTATTATGAGAACGCGAGAATAAAAGTGAAGCCTTGCTGTGATCCTTATCCGGGCTAGATGCATTCATCAATACACAAAGGTTCATCAAGGCTTTTATGGTATCTCGACTCAAAGGGTCTTCTTCCACATCTCTCCCGCAGATAATACAACAATTCCCCGATTTTGTTAGTAATCGCGCTGTAGTTCTCATCATCTCTTCAGAAATACCGGTTACCTGAGAAGCTTCCTTTACGCTGAACGTATTGAATGCCAAATGTAATTCATGGAAATTGCTTATCGATGACTCTATCTTTTTTAAATCGATAAGTTTCTCATCAATAATGATCTTAATCAGGGCATGAATGAATAGTATTTGACTACCAAAGGAATAGGTCAAACGAATATCATTTTTAGCAGTGCCACTAAATGAAATATTTCTTATATTAGCGATAATAAGACTGGCATTGTTCATCCTTATAGCTTTTCTGGCCATAGTTCCTGCCACAGGATGAGCCTCTGTCATATCTGTTCCAAAAAAGAATACTGTATTCGCATGTTCTATCTCCTTCAATGATGTTGACGCAATTCCGCGAATAACAGATTCATACATGAGACTATTTAGGGAGGGCGATCTTAAATTGGATAGATTATCTATGGTATTTGTCCTTAATACAGACCTGCAGAATTTCTGGAAAAGATAATTATCCTCATTCGTACATTTTTCAGAACCAATACCTCCGATAGTATTTCCTCCATATTCATTTATAATTTGTTGAAATCTCTTTGAGATATATTCAAGTGCATCGTCCCAGGAGGATGGATGGAATGCACCATCTTTCTTTATTAAAGGGGTTTTTAAACGTTCTGCTGAGTGTATGAATTCATGACCAAACCTGCCTTTTATACAGAGGTTACCTTCGTTTATCCCTATGTGATCGTCCGATGTTACCCGTCTCACGCTTCCACTTTTCGTATTTAAAACAACCGTACATCCAACCGCACAGTAAGGACATATCGTCTGAGTCTTTTTGAATTCCCATGGTCTTCCCCTGAATTCAAGTGTTCTATCTTGCCAGGATCCTGTTGGGCATACTGCTAAACAACCGCCGCAAAAGCTACAATCCAATGGCTTGTCAAAAGCAGTGCCGATATATGTCTTGATGCCACGTTTTTGGAAATCAATAGCGCCGACCCCTTCTATCTCTTTACAGGCACTCACACATCGCCCGCATAAAACACAACGATTTCGATTTAATTCCAGAATTGGATTATCACGAACGACAGGGGCATTCATCCTTACCACACTAAACCGGCTGGGAGACAGCGTTAACTCATGGGTAATATCCTGCAGACTACATTCACCTGCTTTATCGCACGTCGGACAGGAAAGCTCATGATGGGCTAATAAATACTCCATAACTGACCTTCGATACCGAACTACTTTTGGCGTATTTACTTTTACAATCATCCCTTCAGAAACAGGATGGGCACACGCAAATCGATGCGCTGTCCTTCTCTCGGTAACTTCTACCATACAGAGCCTGCAGCCACCGAATTGTGAAAGTTTCGGATGATAGCACAGGCCAGGAATATAAATACCGTTATCCAGCGATGCCTGAAATATATTGGTACCTTCAGGAACGGTAATTGTTTTATCGTCTACAATAAGGTTAATCATCTTCATTTGATTGCCATGAAATTACATTTTTCGTAACATAAATTACACTTAATACATTTTTCCTGATGAATAAAAGCGACTTCCTTCGTATTACCGCTGATTGCCTTTACAGGACAATTACGAATACATGCCTGGCATTTCGTGCACTTTTCCGGAATAACCTCATACTTGTGAAGACCAACACAGGAAGCGGTAGGGCATATCTTATCGCGGACATGAGCAATGTATTCATCCTTAAAATACCGGAGTGTTGATTTAACAGGATTAGGGGCAGATTGTCCAAGACCACACAGCGACATCGTCCTGATCTCATCGCACATCTGCTCCAATACCTCCAGGTCTTTTTCTTCCCCTCTTCCCTGGGTGATGCGGGTAAGGATATCCAACATAAGGGTTGTACCAATCCTGCAAGGTGGACATTTTCCACAGGATTCGCTTGCACAAAAATTCATAAAGAATCGGGCCATCTCAACCATACACGTAGTTTCATCAACGACTACAAAACTGCCGGAGCCCATCATTGCACCTGCCCCAACTAACGACTCGTAATCTATAGGCGAATCCAATAAAGACTCGGGTAAGCATCCACCGGATGGACCTCCGATCTGCACAGCTTTAAACCGTTTCTTTTTAGGAATTCCACCACCCATATCAAACACAATCTGCCGAACGGTAGTACCCATGGGAACCTCAACAAGGCCCGCATTTTTTATTTTTCCTGTCAGGGAAAAGATTTTCGTCCCTTTACTTTTTTCTGTACCGATCTTCGAATACCAGTCAGCGCCCTGGTTAATAATAAACGGTACATTGGCAAAGGTCTCCACATTATTTAACACCGTGGGCTTATCCCATAAGCCTGCCTCCACGGATTGCGGAGGTCTCGTGCGTGGCATGCCTCGTTTACCCTCAATAGAGTTTTGCAGGGAAGTCGATTCGCCGCAAACAAAAGCGCCAGCGCCCTCTTTTATATAAATATCTAAACTATACCCACTGTTTAATATATCCTTTCCCAGGAAACCATACTTCTGTGCTTGTTCAATAGTATGTTTTAATCTTCTAACAGCCAAAGGATATTCAGCACGAACGTAAATATAGCCACTCGTAGCATTAATTGTGTATCCGGCAATGATCATACCCTCTAAAACAGCATGGGGATCTCCCTCAAGAAGACTCCTATCCATAAAAGCACCCGGATCACCTTCATCGGCATTACAAAGGACAAACTTTTCATCCGCAGAATATTTAGCGCAAGATGCCCATTTTTCCCCTGTAGGGAAGCCGCCGCCTCCCCGGCCTCTAAGACCTGATTTGCTTATTTCATTGATTACGTCCTTGGGGGCCATTGTTTTCAGTATCTTTTTAAGCGCTGTATACCCTCCGGTTGCGATATATTCCTCAATACTATCCGGGTCGATATACCCACAATTCCTGAGGATAAATTTTCTCTGGCCTTTATTTATTTCAAGATCTTCAAAGAATGGTAAGCCATCGTAAGGAATATCGATTTTATCGTTTAAATACATCTGTGATAAAACGAATTTTTTTACTGCTTCTCCCTTTCCTACGTGCTCCTCTATAATCTGCGGAACCATAGTATTTTTTACACTTCCATAGGTAACACGCGTACGGCCCGGAAAAATTACATCCACGAGCACCTCATGGGTACACATACCGATACAACCGGTGCGTATAACTTCTGCTTGTAATTTTTGCTTCTCTAACTCTTGTTCAATACGAGCAAGCACACCTTTTGCACCAGCGCCTAAACCACAGGTAGCCATACCAATGAATATCTTTGGCTTTTGCGTATTCGCTTTTTTTTGTAAAATATTTTTTACTTCTTCACTAACCATGATTATTGAGAAAATCCTGATTCTTTTATTTCTTTTATAACATCAGCAACCGTATCCGAGGCTAACTTTCCATGGACATTCTCGTCTACCATCATAACGGGCGCTAATGAGCATGCCCCCAGACACGCCACTTCTTCAAGAGTAAACACTTTATCCTTCGTAGTCATACCAAGCGAGACATCCAATGTTTCACTGAGTTTTTCTGCGATCTTTTTAGCCCCTTTCACATGACAGGCAGTTCCGCAACAAACCTTTATGATATGCTGCCCACGTGGTATCAGGTGAAATTGGGCATAAAAGGTAGCCACTCCGACTATTTCGCTTGCGCTGATATTCAACCTTTCTGAGATAAGGTCGATAGCAGGCGCAGGTAAATAACCAAATTCTGTCTGCACCATTTGTAAAATCGGGATTAAAGCGCCTTTCACGTTCTTGTATTTCTCTACTGCCTTTTCGACTTTCGAAAGATCTATTGCTTCTCCCTGTATAGACTTTTCGTTTGTTGTATTCATGAGTACTTTATTGTATCGAAATTTAAATAATTTGTAAAATAATTCTCGTGTTTAGTTCCGCTTTTCAGCGATCGATTTCTCCCAATACAATATCTAAACTTCCGATTGTAGCAACAACATCCGGAAGTAATCTGCCTTCCACCATTTTCGGCAACGCTTCAAGATTAACAAAAGATGGCGGACGGATTTTTAGACGATACGGATTGCTGGAACCGTCACTGATAATATAAAAACCTAGCTCACCTTTTGGGGCTTCAATACTGGCATATACCTCTCCCTTCGGAGGACGGATACCTTGAATGATTAATTTAAAATGATGAATCATGGACTCCATCTTTGTTTCTACATCCTCTTTTGGAGGTAAGGCAACATTGGGTATACTCGCTATAATATCTCCCTTAGGAAGGATATTGATAGCCTGATGAACGATGCTGTTACTCTGCCGCATCTCTTCGATGCGTACACGATACCGATCATAGACATCTCCGTTTTCACCCAGAGGAACCGCAAAATGATATTTATCATAGCAGGAATAGGGCTCTGCCTTTCTGATATCCCAGTTAACTCCCGATCCTCTTAAACTCGGACCACTGAGTCCATAATCGATAGCATCTTCAGCAGAAATAATACCGACACCAACTGTGCGCTTTTTCCATATAGGATTATCGGTAAGAAGTGTCTCATACTCCTTAAGCCGAGAGGGGAATTCAGCAACAAATTTTCGGGTCTTTTCCAGAAATCCACCTGGCAGTTCCTTCGCTACGCCTCCTATCCGTATATACGAGAGATGAAGCCGGGCGCCTGAAACCATTTCGAAGATATCGTAGATTGCCTCACGCTCCCTAAAGCAATAGAAGAATACGGTCATAGCGCCGATATCTAACGCATGGGTTGCCAGCCATAAGAGATGAGAAGCAATCCGGGTAAGTTCACAGAGAAGTACACGGATATGCTGAGCCCTTTCGGGAATATCAATACCAAGCAATTTCTCAACAGTAAGGGCATACGCTAAATTGTTTGAAAAAGGAGCTACATAATCCAACCTATCGGTAAGAGGAATGCATTGATGATAAGTTCGATACTCAGCAAGTTTCTCCACACCCCGGTGAAGAAATCCAATATGAGGCGTAGCTTTTATAATCATTTCACCATCAAGCTCCAGCAATAATCTTAATACACCATGAGTGCTGGGGTGCTGAGGACCCATATTGATGGTCATCAGGTGTGTTGTTGTAGCAGAACTTTCCATCACTCTTTACCCTTTCGGTAGGTATCATAGAGCGCGGGGGGCTGCCTCCCATCGATGGGGTAATCCTTTCTTAAGGGATATCCCTCAAAATCTTCAGGCGTGAGGATCTTTCTCAGATCAGGATGACCAGTAAATTTAATCCCAAACATATCGTACGTTTCTCGCTCATGCCAATTGGCCGTCTTCCAGATATCTGTTACCGTTGGTATGGACAGCTCATTTGACGGAATTGGCACTTTAAGACGTACACGATGATTTTTATCTATCGAATAGAGATGGTAAACTACCTCAAAAATACCGTCTGTCTCAACTCGGTCAACACCGCACAAATCCGATAAAAAATTAAAATGAAGTTCTTTATCTTCTTTAAGAAACCTTGCGACCTGGATAATAAATTCCTTTTTTATAGTAAGGGTTAACTCATTACGAAATATGCTTGAATCTATAATCGCCTGGGGAAAATTCGATTTTATCGCTGTAGCTATAAACTCAGTATCCATGTTTCCTCGTCGTAAATCTTTTGGTCCATTGATGCTATCCTACATAAACTAAATTCTATAGCTAAGCAAATTCCTAATACTTTATTTGCAGGATTCATTGTATTCTGGCTCATAACGATTCTTTCCCGATCTTTTTTTGTATTTCCATAATGGCATGGATCAATGCTTCTGGTCTTGGGGGACATCCCGGAAGATACACATCCACAGGTAGAATCTGATCTACGCCTTGCACAACGCTGTAAGTATTATATACACCTCCCGATACCGCACAGGCGCCCATAGCAATAACCCATTTAGGTTCTGGCATCTGATCATAAATCTTTCTTGCTACAGATGCCATCTTGTACGTAAGTGTCCCTGCAACAATCATCAAATCTGATTGCCTTGGTGAAAATCTAAATACCTCCGCCCCAAACCGTGCAAGATCATAACGAGGCGCAACTACCGCCATCATTTCTAAGGCACAACAGGCTAATCCAAAAGGCATAGGCCAAAGAGAGGATTTACGAGCCCAATTTATCATCGTACTTAAAGTGGTAGTTAGGATGTTATCACCCAGTTGGCTTTCTATTCCCATTCCAACCCACCTCTTTTCCATATATAAAGATAACAGATAAATAAAATACCTATAAAGATTACCATTTCAATAAATCCAAACAGCTTCAATGACTGAAACGCTACTGCCCATGGATAGAGAAAAACAACTTCAATATCAAAAATAACAAATAGCATTGCAATAAGATAAAATTTTACAGAAAAACGCTCGCGAGCGGATCCTACCGGATCAATACCACACTCATACGGTGTGAGTTTTTCTGCGGTGGGCTTCTGCGTCCCAAAAATAGCCGAAAGTATTACATTCGTAACGGCAAAACCTAAAGCTATTATAAATAATATCAGTATAGGTAAGTACTCTACCATGATGGTGACATTATAGAATTATTTATAAAAAAGTCAAAGATATTCACTTCAATAGTATGGCCGAAATTTAAAAAAATATTTCTCCCGCTCTTTATCCTTGTATGAGAAAAAAGAAGAAGAAATTAGATATGTTGCGATACCTACTGTTCACATATTCTACGAGATACTTATTGATAAAGCAAGTATGATACCATTTTAATATTTTGCCAAATAACCTATTCCCTTGCAGAGACGCAAAATCTTTCGCTCTTAATCCTTATGCCCGTGGGTGAAATTGCCGGTGGATACTTTTGAGGTACTGCTTACTAACGTGAGTATAAATCTGCGTGGTAGAAATATTGACATGTCCCAGCATTTCCTGGACTGAACGCAGATCGGCACCATTTTCCAACATATGAGTAGCAAATGAATGCCTTAGTTTATGGGGAGAAATATGGTCACGGATACCTGCTCTGTATGCGCAGTTTTTTACAATAACCCATATATTTTCTCTTCGAAGCTGTTTCCCCGCTTTTGAAAGAAAAAGATAGGCGCTATTCTGACTGTTCTTTATTTTTGGTCTGGCGATTGTCAAATAATTCTCAATAGCCCTAATTGCCTTTGTCCCAAGGGGAACAATGCGTTCCTTTGATCCCTTTCCCCTACACTTAACATAGCCATATTCAAGGTTAATCCAATCCATCTGAATTGCAGATACTTCAGAAACTCTCGCGCCAGTAGCATACAAAAGTTCAAGGATAGCTTTATTCCTAATCCCTAACTTCGTTTTTACATCAGGGACTAAAAGAAGCTCATCCACTTTATGGACAGGGATAACCTCCGGTAATCGTTTCCAAAGCTTTGGCGATTCAATCGAACTGAGAGGATTCTTTTGCAACTTTCCTTCTGAAAATAAAAATTTGTATAACATACGGATTGATACAACCGTACGAGTTATAGAGTTTATGGAAAGTCCACGCTGTTTTTCAGAGATAATGAAGCTGGTAATTGTATCGGGACGAACACTATGAAAATTTGGTATTTTTTTAGAAAGCAGAAAGGTGGTAAATATTTGCAGGTCATGCCTGTAACTGAGAATGGTATTCCTGGATAAACCACATTCGACCATGATATAATTGATAAAAGAGTCAACAAGCTCTTGCAATGGATTTACTCCACGAATTCAATCTCTGAAGATTTTGAGCGCACTATTCTCGTTCTTTTATAAACGCCCGGATCTAAAAATGCCTACTGCCAACGCCAACCCAAGGATGCCGGCAAAAACAAACCCAAGAATGCCTAGCACGGGAAGGCCGTACATCAAAGGCCCCCTGTTCGACATAATAATAAGTGAAGAGCCAATAATCAAAGCAGAAACGACCATGCTGAATGAGACGCGATTACTTGATTTATCCATCTCAAATATAAACTTTGAGAGTCCCTGATGCTCAAATTCAATTTTTAATGTCCCCTTTTTTATCTTTTTTACAATTTCATACGTATCTTTAGGAATCACCTTGAGAATATCCAATAATTCCGAAGAATAAAATACTGCGTCTTTGAATATGCGTTTTGGATCGTGCCGTTCATGTACCAGCCTTTCCACAAATGGTCTGGTATAAGCAATGATATTAAATTCCGGGTCCAACTGCCTGGCAATACCATCCATAGTAGCAATAGTCTTGACAAGAATGTGCATTTGTGGCGGTATCTTGAGTTTATGGCGTGTCATCACATCAATAGCTTGTGGAAGTACCATAGAAATTTCTATCTGTTTTAAAGGTATATCATAGTACCATTCTATAAGATCATTGATATCATGTTTAAAATCCCGCGCAGATTCCTCATCGACAAAAGAACCCAGCATTTCCAATGCTTTCAAAATACCCTGTATATTCTTCATTGATATAGCAATCAGGAGGTTCACAATAGCATAACGTGTCTCTTCATCGAGCCTGCCGACAATCCCAAAATCTACAAAAGCAATCGCATTGTTTGGAAGAATGAAGATATTTCCCGGATGAGGGTCTGCATGAAAAAATCCATCGATAAATACCTGCTGAAGGACGGCATTTGCGCCATTTGCAGCAACAATCTTTTTCTCTTCACACGGACGGTGCCCGCACAAGTAATGATTGAGTTTAACACCTTTGATTTCTTCTGTAGTAAGCACCTTGGATTTCGTGTAATCCCAAAAGACTTTAGGAATATATGTCGTGGTGCTATCTTTAAAATTTTTGCAAAACCTGTCAATATTGTGTGCCTCGTATCGAAAATCGATCTCCTTCATAATAATCCTTGAGAACTCATCGACAATACTCACGGGGTCAAAAAACCGTATATCCTGCATATACCGATCTGCCAATTGAGCCAGGTTATAGAGAATATCAATATCTGTTTCAATCATTTTGCGGATATCTGGTCGCTGCACCTTTACAACTACATTCTCACCCGTCTTGAGTTGTGCCCGGTGTGCTTGCCCCAAAGAGGCGGCTGCAAGGGGAATTGAGTCGAATGAGGAGAATAATTCTTCAGGATAACTTCGAAAGGATTCCCATATCTGCTTTCTGACCTCTCCATAACTGAACGGAGGAATACGATCCTGAAGTTTACTTAATTCCGTACAAAAGTCTTGTGGAATCAGATCGGGCCGGACACTGAGGATTTGTCCGAATTTTATAAATGTGGGGCCAAGCTCTTCCAATACCTTTCTCAGTCGGACGGCTCGAGACTCTTGCGGCTCTGTGAAACGCCGTAATACACCCGTCTTGATAATACCCCTTCCAATAATATGGTCATTCAAACGAAGCTGTTGGATGGCAAAACCAAAACCGTGCTTCGTTAATATTCTTATGATTTGGTTAAAACGGCGAATATCGCGAATCTTTTGACCTATTTTCCCAAACTGCATGTATCGATTATTCCCTTTTCTTCTTTTAGATTTTCGATTCCCATTTCTTTATAATTTCTTCGAGTCTTTTCTGCATTTGCTGGAGTTCTTGCCTTGTTGGAATATCCAGCTTATGAAGTACCTTCTCCACGATGACTTCGGTCCTGGATTCAATTTCCTTTTTACTTGATAGAATTTTCTTCATAATTTCATTCACCAGTGCCTTTGCCTCTTCCCTCTTCATCTCTCCGTTTTTTACCATATCATCGATAAGCTCATCAACGTTCTCTTTTGTCATAAAAAGCGCCCCGACAGTCAGGTCTATTGCCTTCTTAATAATACCTGATATCATGATTTTTTCCTCTTTCATAAAAATGTACTCTACTATCAAAACTGAACCACAGAGAATCCAGGAATCTTTTGAGCTTTTTCTCCGATATTTATGATGTATCTTCCCGTTTTCTATACCAGTTTTTGATACTATCAGATTTACTCGATAAGTACTAAGCCATATATATTAACCTCATCGGCCTTGTTCTTAAGCGTTTCTATTTTTAAATCATGATTTCTTACTGTTTGATACACATCAATACCACATGCCTCCATAGAGGGCCGCGCTTCTGCTGTATGAGTACAAGCCGAAGATGTTGCACAACTTTCACATAATTTACAAGGACCGGCGCCGAGGCCGAAAGCTTTATAGAATCCCATAGAAAAGGCTGCTTTTTCTATCTCTGTAGTTATATAACGCATCTGCCAGCTTATATGCCCATGCAAGAGCAACGCCTTATTATATTCTCTGAGAATGTCCTTCATATCATCATACGCCGGAGAATGGGGGGGACAGGTTAGTTTTTTCCCATATTCATCGCATCCATATCTGCATTTTAATTGAACCCAGCGTCCAATAACAATGGTTTTGGTAGAAATAATAATAGCCTGTTCACAGCCCAGTTCTAAAGATTTTTTCATTAAAGCATTCCACAAATCAGCAGGGTCCTGATGCGGTATACTCATATTCTGAACTTCAGGTGCAGTTGAATTTTGGATATGCATATCCAGGTCTCCTCATGGTTAGTCTTACTCTGTGATGTACTATAAACGAGGCAGAATATTTAATCAATATCTTTTCTCTAAGATCAAGATTGTTGACACCGTTATTTTAGCCTTAATACCTTGAAATAGAAAGAATTCTCGCAACAGGAAAACAAAGATATCATCGGTAAAATTGCAAAATTTCAGGAATGACGATACGATCTGCAAACTATACTATGATAAGTGTTTAAAAGAGACAGGAGGATTATACTGCAAATTTAATAGTGGAAACAGAAACATATATGATCTTTATAACCCTTTCCTCATAAAAGAATCGATCGTCTCGAGTACGCTATTGATATCCAGTGCAACAATGCTCGTTAACGTCATAAATAGATAAAGAGCATTCAGATTGGCATCCTTATTTGAGGCATCCCGAAGACGATTTATAAGATGAACATTCACCGTTTCCAACTGTTTATACAGTTCTTCGACACCCTTTAAATTCCAATCCGGATCAAATATACCCTCACAGTATATCGAATGTTGTTTAATAAGATAAGCACCTACCAGGTGGTAAACCGTTTCATCCAGGGTAGCAAATGGCAGATGGAAGTATGCTAATGGCTTAAGTCTGGAAAGAATAGGACAACTACCCGAAGCCATAATAAGTCCAAAAAGGGACTTTAAGGCTTCCTGCACACTGCAATTTTTAAAGAATGAACGGTCTTTTGTATGCACCCATACATCTACCGGTTCAATGGAGATAACATCTCCAAATTTCTTAGCGACTCCCTCAATATCCAATGCGACAGGACAATACATGCAGTCCGATACGCGAAGTGGGCAATTACTGCATTGGTTGTAATCTAGTTTTGTCCAGAAGGCGTGCATCTCATTCTTTGCCATTTCCTTACAATCCTGCCTGTCAATATCAACCTCGAATGTATAATCTTTGCCGCTCTTTAAATGTAAGTTGTAAATAATTTTATTCATTACAAAAATCCTATCAGTTTTATTTACGTGCGTCAATTAACATCTATCTCTGGTAATACATCAAATAAGAATATTGATAAATACCGCAAGCAGCAGTTACAAGTCCTGAGAAAACACACAAGGGGATTATATCTTGACAATGAGTTTTGATATGCTTATACTTTTCTTATTCAATTTACACACCTCCAGCAATAGTAGTAACCCTTTACATTTTAAATTCATTTTATTACTGATCTATCGCTTAAAGTTTTGAAAGATATTTTCTGACAATGGTATTTTGCTTTCGGTAAGGCGAAAGAGATCTAAAGAGCGCCCATAGCTCAATTGGATAGAGTCACGGACTACGAATCCGGAGGTTGGAGGTTCAAATCCTCCTGGGCGCGTTTTTCATTATTATAATTATCGGCAAAACATAGGTATGTTGAGTACCTGCGGAAAGTTTGTACAAGCATCTATAAATTATGGAAGATAGTACGGGCAAACATGAATATTTTATGAGGCAGGCCCTTGCCGAGGCGAGAAAGGCTGCAGAAAAAGATGAAGTGCCAATCGGCGCTGTGATTGTTTATGAAAACCACATAATAGCTCGTGCACATAATCAGCGAGAAATGCTCAACGATCCTACTGCCCATGCGGAAATGATAGCAATAACTCAAGCTGCCGCACATTTACAAAACTGGCGTTTAACAGGAACAACAATCTATGTAACTTTGGAACCTTGTGCAATGTGTGCCGGCGCTTTAGTGCAATCGAGGATTGATACCCTTGTTTATGGGACTCCAGATAAAAAGGCCGGGGCTTGTGCATCGGTTATAAATCTTGTTCAGGAACCGAGGTTTAACCATCGTTTGAATGTTCTGTCAAATGTCCTTGCCGATGAATGTAAACATATATTGCAAAAATTCTTTTTAGAAAACTGCCGTACGAAATAACGAGGCAATTTTTACCTATAGGAGAGGTGCCAGAGTGGTTGATCGGGACGGTCTCGAAAACCGTTTCCCGCTTAAAAGCGGGACGTGGGTTCGAATCCCACCCTCTCCGCCAGTTAATAATTGAGAATTAAGGAATCATTAATTATAATTAAGAATACCTATTCCTTACGATACATTATCGCGGTTCTGCTCCTTTGTGAACTATAGATCTTTAGAGAAGTATGTATGTATGTAAGTATCACGCCTATACGCTGTAAGAAATTTTTGAAGCCTTGTTTCACGATACTATCATTCATGTGTTGTTTTGGAGAGGTGTCAGAGAGGCCGAATGAGCGCGCTTGGAAAGCGCGTATACCGACAAAATCGGTATCGCGGGTTCGACTCCCGCCCTCTCCGCCATATTAATATTAAAAGGCCGTGCTAGATGGGGAGCTAGCGGTACCCTGTAACCTGCAACCCGCTACAGCAGGATCGATCGCTTTTTTGAGGGCTCACAGACTGTTAGCTTTATCAATGTAAGGGGTGTTGAAGGCTGGATCTCATGCAATAAGAGACGCTGCGAACCTGGTCAGATGCGGAAGCAAGCAGCCATAAGCATTTGTCCTTATGTGCCGTGAGCAAGTCTGGCCTGAGCTTACTGCATTGGTAAACTAATGGAAACGGGAACAAAAAAAAGTGCACGGCCTTTTTTATAGAATTATAGCGATATTCCGAATTTTCATTTCTACAAATCTTTCATAACACGGCATGGTTTCCACAGTTTTCTGCAAGTTAAGAAACAACAGAATAAAGCATATTGATATGGGTAGAATAACAAAGTATAATAAGTTTAACGTTTTATAACTATTGAGGTAATTAGCGAATGTCTTATGTCGTATTAGCACGCCGGTATCGCCCTCAAACTTTTGAGGATCTCGTAGGGCAAGAATCGATAGTAACAACTCTTCGGAATGCCATCCGCTTCAACAGGGTTGCTCACGCTTATTTGTTAGCAGGACCTCGGGGCGTGGGTAAGACCTCGATGGCACGCATAGTATCCAAGGCATTGAATTGCCAGCATGGTCCTACAGATACTCCCTGTAATACCTGTGATATTTGCCGATGCATCTCCGAAGGAAAGGATATTGATGTCCTGGAAATAGATGGTGCCTCGAATCGGGGGATTGATGAAGTAAGAAATATACGACAAAATGTAAATTACGCCCCATCACGCGCACGCTATAAAATTTATATTATTGATGAAGTACATATGCTAACACGCGAGGCTTTTAATGCGCTTCTAAAAACTCTTGAAGAACCGCCGCCACATGTTAAATTTATTTTCGCCACAACGGCGGTTAACCGGTTGCCTGAAACTGTTCAATCACGATGTCAGCGGTTCGATTTTAAGAATATTTCTATCCATGATATTGAAAAGCGGCTTCTTGATATCTCTAAAGCTGAAGGCGTACACATTGACCCCTTAGCTCTTCACATGATAGCAAGATATGCTAAGGGCGGATTACGGGATTCCCAATCAGTCCTGGATCAGCTTCTCTCTTTTTGCAAGGATACGGTATCCTTAGAAGACGTAAATTTTGTTTTGGGCTGCATTGACGAAGATAAACTCCTGGGTATGTTCGACAGCTTCGTAAAAAAAGAGGTATCCTCTGCCCTGAAGATCGTGGATACTGTTCTCAATGAAGGAAAAACGTGTGGAGAGTTTATAGATCAGATGCTTTTGTGTATCAGGGAACTTCTGATTTTTTCTTCTTGTGGACAAGATGCTAAATGGATAGAGTTTAATACATCTCTTATACAGCGACATGGAAAGTCTTTTTCTGGCGATACTTTACTCTATATGATTCAATTGCTGTCAGAGACGAGAGTGCGCACTACGGATTCTCTCTTACACCGTATCTTACTTGAAACGGCTATCATTAAATTATGCCGAATGGAATCTATCGGCTCATTGCATGAAATCGCAGAAAAAATTGCATCTCTGGAAGATAGATTTATAAAATTAGACAGTAAAGATACAGAGAAAAAGCAAGAAATTATACCTGCACAAAAACCTCTTGTTCCGGAAATGGTGTCAGAACCGATATCGGAAGGATATACTACAATAAAAACTGAGAGTAAAAATGTTGAAATGCAACATGATGAAAAAAGTCTTTGGGAAAAAATTCTTTTTATAGTGCAAGGCAAAAAAAAATCTACCTGGTCACTTCTTAAGGAAGGCCGATTGACCGAAATAAAAGATGGAGATATAACGATCGAGTTTCCGGGTAATTATACCTTTCACATGCAAAGACTCAGTCAAATAGAAGAAAAAAAACTTATAGAGCAGTGTATAAAAGAAGTACTCCAGAGTAGTGTGAGACTAAAATTCGCTATAGCAAAAAACATACATCCCGAAAAAAACAAAACAAATTTATCATCAGATCATGACCCTTCTGATCAAATTGCGGTCAATCCTGTATGCTCTGAACCAGTGGTAAATAAGATCGTAGAATTGTTTGATGGTCATGTCATGAAAGTAAATAAATAGAGGAGGTCAATACGATGAAGGGTTTTGGCAATATTACAGAAATGATGAAACAGGCGCAAAAACAGGCGCAAAAGATGCAAAAGCAAATGGAGGATATTCAAAACGATTTGAAAGAGCGAGTCGTAGAGGCGAGTTCCGGCGGTGGAATGGTTACGGTCCACATGAATGGAAAACAAGAGATCCTCTCAATTAAAATCGATCCGGAGGTTGTAGATCCAAAGGATGTTCAGATGCTTGAAGACCTTATATTATCAGCAATTTCACAAGCACTGAAAAAATCTCAGGAATTGTATCAATCCGAGATGGGGAAACTTACCGGCGGATTAAATATTCCCGGATTACAAGGAATGTTTGGGGGTGGAATGTAACTATGAGAAATTATGAGTAAAAGGTTTTAAGAGGTTCTTTATTTTGAATGCATATCCACAATCTATAATCAAACTCATGAACGAGTTCGGGAAAATGCCAGGTATAGGGCAAAAGACAGCAGAACGACTCGCATGTTATATCTTAAAACAACCTGTAGAAGAAGCAATGCAGCTTGCCTATGCCATCCGCGATGTAAAAAAGTTTATTAAAACCTGTTCGATCTGTTTTAATGTATCAGAAAAAGATCCATGCCATATTTGCAGTAATACGCAAAGGGATAATTCTGTAATCTGTGTAATCGAACAGCTTGCCGACCTTTTAACCATAGAAAAGACCGGTAAGTATAACGGTCTTTATCATGTGCTCCAGGGGCATATTTCCCCTCTGGATGGCATTAGCCCGGAGTCTCTTACCATTGAAGGGCTCTTGCAAAGGGTTAAAAGTAATCATGTAGAAGAAGTTATCCTGGCAACGAATTTGAATATGGAAGGAGATGCAACCGCTTTGTATATTCATAAACAACTGCATTCTTTAGGAGTGCGGGTTACCAGACTTGCCCGTGGATTACCAACAGGAAGCTACCTCGAATATGCAAATACAGCGATTGTCTCTGATGCAATTAGTGGTAGAAACGAAATGAGGTCTTCATAGTTCAAGTTTTTTTAGAAGGTGATATTTCATGAAAATGCAATCGTCTTTATTACCTCAACTTCAACAAAAAATGAAGTTGTCTCCTCAAATTATCCAATCAATTGAGATTTTACAGTTACCTTTATTGGCTCTTGTTGAACATATACAGCAAGAGTTAGTAGACAATCCTGTACTTGAAGAGGTACTTGAAGAGAAAAAAGATGAGAACCTCAAGGAAGGAGATGAAACACCGGCCGATGATGCAAAAAGTGACGAATTTGATAAACTCGGGGAAATGGCTGATGATTGGCGTGATTATTACTCACAAACTATAGTTCGGAGAAATAACCTTTCGGAAGAACGAGATCAGAAACAGGAGGCATTAGAGAACACCGCAGCCAAGCCGATGTCCCTCCATGATTATTTGATGGGGCAGCTCTCATTAATCGATTTCCCCAGCCATCTTGCAGAAGCCGCTGAAAACATTATCTATTCCATTGATAAATCCGGATATTTAGCCAGTCCTCTGGAAGAAATTGTGCAATCCCTTGAAAAGCCGCTTCCCGTTGAAGAGGTTAAGGAAGCCTTAAAAGTTGTACAATCGCTTGAACCACCCGGAGTTGGAGCCAGAAATTTGCAGGAGTGTCTCGTATTGCAATTGGATAAACGAGATGCACATTACCAGTTAACGAAGGAATTGCTTCTTAATTATCTGGAAGATATTGAGATGAAAAAATATCCTGCCATAGCAAAAAAAACCGGACAGAGCTTAGATATCATAAAAAGACAGGTTGAATTTATCCGTACCCTAAATCCCAAACCTGGTTCTATCTTTTGTGATGAGACTATTCCGTATGTAGTTCCGGAAGTAAAAGTAGAATATATTGACGGAAAATATGAGGTATTTCTTATCGATAACACGAATTTGCCCCATTTGCATATCAGTTCTTTTTATAAGAAATTCTTAAGTGAAAATGGTACTGATAATTCTACCTTGCAATATATACAAAAGAAAATTGAATCGGCAAAATGGCTTATTGATGCAATCGAACAGAGAAGGAGCACGCTCTACAAAGTAGCCTGCAAAATAGTAGAGATGCAAAAGGATTTTTTAGATGAGGGAATTCACCGGTTGCATACCCTGAAAATGCAGGATATCGCCGATGTTGTAGGAGTACATGTATCAACGGTAAGCCGCGCCATTGCTCATAAATATATTCAAACACCCCAAGGTATATTCGAAATGAAGTTTTTCTTTACCGGAGGTTTTCAGAACGTGGACGGATCGATGGAATCATGGGAAGCTATACGGCAAAAACTCTCCGAGATTGTTGCGAAAGAAAATAAATCAAATCCTTTGAGTGACGAAGAAGTCGCAGAAAAACTCCATGCCTCTGGTATAGCTATCGCCCGAAGAACCGTTACAAAATACCGGAGAATCATGAAGATACCATCCTCAAGGCAACGGAAGGAATATTAGATGAAACGAAAAATTTCTGTAGCAAGTATTATTCTTTCAAGTATATCTCTATCAATGGTTATATTCTCCATCAGCTGTACTGCATATCACAGCAAAAAACATCTTGATACCATGAAGAAAGATTTAAATGCTGCGCATGAGGATGTTGATACAATATTGGGTATAGATGAACCCTCCCCTCTTGTAGAAGAAGAATAGTACCGCAAAATGGTATTCATCACTCTTGATACATGTATCCATTGAATAGGATTAGGAATGGATTTCAATCTCATAATAAAAAAGGGGACAGTAATCGATGGAACTGGAATGCCAAGAAGTACGATAGATATTGGTATCAAGGATGACAAGATCGTCTCTCTCGATAAGCATATTCCTGATAGTAATTGCCCTACCATCTGCGCAGAAGAGATGATCGTTACCCCCGGATTTATTGATATTCATTCCCATAGCGATTTCTTATGGATTGCTCATCCTGAAAGTACCAGCAAAATACTTGATGGGGTAACTACAGAGATATGCGGAAACTGCGGTTTATCCGCCTTCCCGTTACGAGGAAAAGTGTTGGAAAGGCGGTCACAGGGACTGGCAAAATACGGTATCCCAATTACATGGCAGTCCGCCGCAGAATTTTATGCTATGGCAGAAAATATACACAGTTCCATAAACAGGGCTTTTCTCGTCGGTCATGGTAATATAAGGGCATGTGCTTTCGAATATGAAGATAGAAGTCCCCATCCACACGAATTCCATACTATGAGGAAAGATTTAGAAGAAGCTATGAAGGCCGGAGCCTTCGGTATGTCCAGCGGTCTTATCTATCCCCCCGGTTGTTACTCAACAGAGGATGAATTATCAGAACTATGTGAAGTGGTAGGAAATTACGGTGGTTTGTATGCAACCCATATACGAAATGAAGGAGATACACTTGAAGAAGCCATTGCAGAAGCCACCCGAATAGCAAACCGCTCAGGGGCTAAATTGCAAATATCACATCTCAAAACCTCCGGAAACCGTAACTGGCATAAGATCAAAAATATAAAAATGATACTTGAACATGCCATCGATGAAGGGATCGATGTCACCTGCGATCGTTACCCTTACATCGCCGCTGCTACAGACCTGGATGCCATCCTACCTCATTGGGTCTATGAGGGTGGCACTGAAAAACAGATACAGAGATTAAAGAATACACAGGTCCGAAAACAAATCGAGGAAGAACTATCCCCTGTGTATGACGATAATTTTTGGAATGGGATCGTAATCTCTTCCGTCTATTATGATAAAAATAAGTGGATGGAAGGTAAAAGAATCTCAGAAATTGCAATGAACCTCACCACCACTCCTTTCGATGTAGTTTTTAACTTGCTTGTAGAAGAGGATACAAGGGTTGATATTTTTTTATTCAGTATGTGTGAGGAGAATTTAGAGAAGATAATCAGTTGGGATTTTGTCTTTATTGGTTCTGACAGTTCTGTACGCGCCGGCCATGGAATTTTGAGCGGGGGAAAGCCTCATCCACGCAGCTATGGAACTTTTTCACGTGTTTTGGGAAGATTTTGCCGGGAAAAGAACCTTCTTTCCGAAGAAAAGGCCATCCAGAAGATGACAGGTCTTCCTGCGCAGAAAGTTGGATTGGATAAAAGGGGGTTGATAAAAAAGGGGTATTTTGCAGATATAACTATTTTCGATCCTGCAAGAATTATAGATAAGAGCACCTACACAGAACCTCATCAATACTCTGAAGGCATAGCATATGTAATAGTAAACGGGCAAGTTACCGTGAGAAATGGCAGACATACAGGTGTAACCAATGGCCGTATATTGCGAAAATCATAGAATAAACAACCAGAATACGTAACTATGGATTCGGATCTGAATGAAAAGGCGGAAATTGAGGCAAAATTTATTTGTCCTGATTGTCTTGATTTGAATGGCCTTATAACGGTAGTAAATGCCTTCGGTTTTCAATATACCAGAAAAACACCGTATTCACAAACTGATATCTATTTTGATACCCCGGCTTACACCCTGTTAAAAACTAACACTGCCATACGTATACGCCAAAAAGGTGAGAGCTATACGGGCACCTGTAAGATATCGAAAAAACAACACGATGTGATCTTCGAGCGTAGTGAACTTGAGTGGTCACTTTCGGGTAATGAAATCAAGCTTTGGCATGAGGAAAAAAAGCCAATAATTCCACCAAAAGTTATAGAAAAACTCAATCTCTCGGGAGAAACATTGAAAAAGGTCTTACGAGTAGAGACATATCGCCATATCATAACAATACATAAGGATGGTGAGTTTAAAGCTGAATTATCTCTGGATAAAGTAACATTTCACAGCCATAATGAGCAAAAAGTTTATCGGGAAATCGAAGTAGAACTTTTACATGGACAATTTGAGCATTTCAAACAAGCAATCGATAGTTTACAAAACCAGTTGCAATTACAACCCGCTATCGATTCGAAATACAGAAAGGGATTACTGCTTATTGGTAAATATGATAGTAATAGCTCGCCTCTCCTTTACGAAACAAATTCCAAGTCAGACTACTGAATAAAGCCTTCGGCACCTTTTATCTCTTTGTAAAATGTGGAAGTGGAAACGGTGGAGAATAACAAACCATCCATAATCCCCCTTGGTCCCCCTTTAGAAAAGGGGGAAATGCATAATATTCCTTAGTCTCCCTTTAGAAAATGGGGAAAAGTTTAATATGTTTGATCAGGCAAACTTTTCTCAAGAGGAAATCCTTCCTCCTTTTCTCAACTAGAGTGTCTTGCAAGGCTTGAAAAGCCTTGCAAATAGCCATA
>JAANMY010000811.1_pt1 | contig 40221 bp, 27 predicted proteins | sample 7279691 | NCBI WGS metagenome assembly JAANMY01 (sample SAMN14094543, study PRJNA606508) | bioreactor metagenome | isolation source: A lab-scale SPAN reactor treating ammonium-rich wastewater day 388 | place: Ireland: Galway | collected 2018-02-07 | reverse complement strand
CGCAGCGGCGCGGCGCCGACAGGAGTTTGGTCCGCTAGCGTTAACCCGGGAAGGCAGGGCGACGCCACGTCGGCGGGAAGTTCCGGGGCGGATAACCGTGGCCCTGAGCAAAGGCCCGACGCCGGGCGAGGAACCGAGGCGGTCTGCCTGCGTTCGCCATCCGGAAGGGCTCGGCCCGGCGGCGCGCAGAGCCTGCCTCGGCAGACCCGGTGTCGTCGGTTGCCGGCGACAGGCTGGCCACCTCGGTATCGATCATCCAGGCAGCCTCGACCGGGAGGACGTCCTCCATGCCCGGAACGTCCCTCACCACATACACTAACAGTTGCTGGCCGTGGGCCGCACGGTACGCGGTCAGCAGTTCGTCCGCCCGCTGCCGGGCCAGCGTGGCCCCGCTCTCCTGCAACTGGAGCAGGGCGCCGTGAACGAGCACGGCCGACAGGCATTCGGCGTCGGACGTGGCCCCCAGGCCGCCGCGGTAGAGGTCCAGCATGGCGCGACCGTTGCTCTGCCCGACAGCCAGGGTTGCCCCGACCGCTTCGCGCAACGTGCAGCGCCCGGCCGCCAGCCGATCGGTCCACAGGTTCACTGCTGCCCTCAGTTCGTTCCCGTGGTTCGCCAGCTGAGCCAGTTGTTTCGTTTCTCGGTCAATCACCGCGTTGGACTTCAGCTTATCCGGCTCCGAGCACGACCCGAGCGAACCCCACAACACGAGGCTGTACAGCACGACGAGACCGACCGCTCCGCACCCGAACACGGCGACCCGTTTCGCCGCCGCCGGGCGGTAGTGGGAGAGGATCGCGACCACCGCGGCGGCGAGAACCACCGTCAGACCCTTGAGGACCGCCAGGCCGGTGAACCCGTACTCGCCAAGTACCCACGCGGCGAACTGATTCGCCTCGTATACCTCCCCATCACTCCACTGGAGCAGGTAGCAGGTGAGGGCGAGGTCGGCCAGGCTCAGGAGCACAAACAGGGCTGCCAGTCGGCAGTAGCGGGATGTGGTCATCTGCCCGAGGCCTCCGTCGGTGGGACTTATACAGCCAACTTTACCTCGCGAAGATGATAGGCGTATTAAAACTAATCGCGGGATCCTGCCGGCAGCTGGAATCGAGTTAAGGACTGGCGAAGCAAACGCCGACGAGCCGAAAGCGTCAGCGCCGGCCTGGTCCAAGCTACCGGCGCTGACGCTTCCGGCTCGTCGGCGTTTGCTTCGCAGGTGAGTTGCGTCCCCGGCTTTCAGGGAGCGTGCTGGTGAATGATCTCGCACAACTGCCCCAGCACGCGGCCCTCGCGCTGCGGGGTCACGCCACGCGGCAGCGGGACGTTGTTGACGAACATGGCGAACACCAGTTCCCGGCCGCGCGCCGTGCGCAGCGTCCCCGCCAGCGCCTTGCTCGTCAGCAACGTGCGGCCGTTGAGCAGGTCCACCCAGTAATAGGTTCCGGTCTTCGCCTTGACGGCTCCGCGCGCCGGACTCATCTTGCCGACCACGTCCGCGAGGGTGCCGTCCACGCCGAGGACCGGCAGCGCCGCCTCGAACGCCTTCCAGTCGGGCCGCCGCGCCAGGGCACGCAGGAGTTGCACCGCGGCGCGCGGCGTTACCTGATCGGCGGCGGACCCGCCGGCGCCGCCGCCGAATGAGATCGTGGTCACGTCCACTCCCTCCTTCGCCAGGAACTGCCGCTGTAGCCGCAGCCCATCCGCCAGGGTCCGCTTGCCGTGGCGCGCCGCCACCAGCATCGGCAGCGTGCTGGCGTAGAGGTTGTGGCTCACCTTGAGCGTCACCTTCGCCACCTCCGAGAAGGGGGCCGACCGGAACACGGCCACGCGCTCCAGCTTCGCGTAGGTAGCCTTTTCGGGGAGCGATGCCTGCGGAGCCTGGAGGGGGTTGGCGGCAACGGTAACACCGGATCGACGCAGCGTTTCGATGAACAGGCAGCGCGCGTACGCCGCCGGATCCTCGACACCGTAGATGCGCACCTGCGGCTGCGACTTCAGGGCGATCTGCCCGCGCACCGAGAAGCGTTCCCCGCCCTCGGCCCGCACGTCGATCCGCGTCTTCTCCCCTGCCCCCACCGTCTTCACGAAGGCGTCCATGCGCACATAGGCCGTCTCGGGCCGCATCTTGACCGCGGCTGGATCTCCGACCTTCGCCCCGGGCGTCACGACGATGTCCACCAGGTTGTCGTTGACGACGATGGGCGACACCGCCCGCGGCCCGCTGCCGGTGCTCTGGATGCGATCGAACAGCCGGTCGTCGATGAGCACGTCGCCCGCGACGTGACGCACCCCGGACGCGGCCACCTGGCGGGCGAGTTCCTTCAGTCCGCGCAGCGGGTCGGTGTCGGTCAGTTCCGCCTTGCCAGAACCGCCGGCGTAGGTGTGGTCGTGATCCTTGAAGACGAGGACGTCTTGCCGAGCGCCGTCCCGGCCGCCGAGCGTCACGTCGCCGGACGCGACCAGGATCAGGTCGCCGTCCAGGCGCCCCTTCGTCAGCGTGCCGCGGCGATAGACCGGCGTCTCGAAGCGGAAATCGGCGCCGAGCAGGCCGAGGGCCGCCGCCACCGAGAACAGCTTCGTGACCGAGGCGGGCAGGAACAGGCGGTCGGCGTTGAGGGCAAAGACGACCTCGCCGGTCTGCGCATCGACGACGAGGATGCCCCAGTGAGCCTGCCGGTAGTTGGGGCCGTTGACGATCTGCTCGACGCGGTCCGACCAGCGATCGACCGCCGCGACGGCCACCGGCACCGGCATGAGCTGCAAACACATCAGGGCCAGAACGAAGCAGGCGAGCGGACGACGTCGGAAGGGAGACATGGGGGGCTCCGGGGGTTAGCGGTCAGTGGTCAGTGGTCAGTGAAGAAAGTAGCAAAAAGCCCACGGGTGGCAGCCCGTGGGCCTCATCTTTACTGACCACTAACCGCTAACCACCACTCCGCTCAGTCACCCCGCAGCGACAGCCCGTACTGGCGGAGTTTCTCGCGCACCTCGTTGAGCGAGGTCATGCCGAAGTTCTTCGCCTCGAGCAACTCGTCGGCGGTGCGGTTGACGAGTTCGCCGAGCGTGTTGATGCCGAGCCGGTTCATGCACTTGCGAGCGCGAACCGACAGGTTCAGGTCGGTCACCGGCTTGTTCAGGACGGCCTGCTCCTGCTCGCTCATCGGCGCCTGCGGGGTGAAGCGGCGCTCGTAGTGCGCGCCCTCCTCCAGCGCCTGGCCGATGTGCAGCCCCTTGCTACCGAGCATCTCCTTGATTTCCTGCAGCGACGTCTCGCCGAAGTTCTTGCTGCTCAGAAGCTGCGACTCGCTGACGCGCGTCAGGTCGCCGAGCGTCTTGATGTTCATCTTCTTCAGGCAGTTGCGGCTGCGGACCGACAGCTCGAAGTCGGTCACCGGGATCTCCAGCACCTGGCTGAACCGGCTGTGGGCAAGATCCTCGTCCGGGTTGTAGTACATCGTTTGCGATGCCTGGGCGTCGCGGAGGAACAGCCGGGCGCGCTCGTTCTGCGGATTGGCCCCGAGGAGCTTGCGGTAGCACTCGACCGCCTTGTCGTACTTCTCGTGGTCCTCGTACAGCACGCCGAGGTTCATCAGCACGCCCTCGTGGACCGGCGGGTAGTTGAGGCAGCGCTCGTAGTACCCGATGGCGTCGTCGTCGTTGCCGGCGAGGTCGTTGGCGTGGCCAAGCTGGAACAGCGCGCCGGTGTGGCCGGGGTCGAGTTCGACGGCCCGCTCCAGGGACCGGACGGCGCCGAAGCGGTCGCCCTCCTCCAGGAGGATGTAGGCGTGCTGGAAGTGGTACTCGGCGTTGTGACTGGACTGATCGGCGAGCTTCGCGAGGACCGACCTGGCTTCCTTCAGCTCGTCCCTCTGGCGGTAGATGCCGGCCCGCTGCAACTGCACCTGGGCGGCCGTGTAGCCGGCCTTCTCGGCGCGCTCGAACGCCTTGAGCGCCTCGTCGAAGTCGCGCCGCTCGACGAGGGCGCGGCCGAGGTAGAAGCTCGCCAGTGCCCCTTCCGCCTGCTTGAGCTGGGTGATTGCGTCGCCGAGGTGGCCGAGGAAGTACTCTGCGATGCCCGTCTTGAGGTGCCAGCGCTTGGCCGCCGCCCCGGTCGCGCCCTCCGCCCGCTTCTTCAGGACGTCGGTCACGTCGCGCAGCGTCCGATACTGCGTCTTGCCCTGGGCCAGCGCCTCGCGCAGCTTCTGGACCGTGCCCGCGTCACAATCCTCGCGCTCGACCAGCAGCGCTTTCAGATCGATCAGCATCGCCTCGACCATATAACAACCTCCGCCTCGAGAGTCTGCCGCCCCTGCCGCGGGTGGGTCTTTCGGTTCCCGGCCCACCCGCTGCTTATTGTAGGGGGAATGTGTTAGTATAACGCCACCGGCAGCTGCTGCAAGTCCGCCGCAGCCGACTGCCGCCGGTTGGGAGCAACGATGGCGCGACGCAGCGAGCCCGAGATCCCGCCGTGCTACGCGATGGTGATTCCGGGCCTGGAGCCGGTCGCCGCGGAGGAAATCGCGGAAGACCTCGCCGGCGAGGTCAAGCGCACCGCCCCGGGCCTGGTCGTCTTCCGCGTCCCGGCGATCGATCGCACGCTGCTGCGGCTGCGCACCACCGAGGACGTTTTCCTGCTGGCCTGGGGCACCGACAAGCTCACCTACCGGGCCGCCGACCTGGATAGCATTCGCCGCTGGACCGCCCGCGAGGCTGACTGGGATACCCTGCTGCGCCTCCATCACGCCGTCCGCCCCAAGCCGAAGGGCAAGCCGACCTACCGCCTGGTCGCGCAGATGGCGGGGACGCACGGGTATCGCCGCATTGACGCGCGGGAGGCACTGGCGAAGGGCCTGGCGGGCAAGCTGCCGGCGAGCTGGCGGCACGCGGAGGAGAACGCCGCGCTTGAGATCTGGCTGACCATCGACGGCGCGACGGCTGTATGCGGCGTGCGTCTGTCGGACCGGACCATGCGGCACCGCACCTACAAGCACGAACACCTGCCGGCGTCGCTCCGGCCGACGGTCGCGGCCGCCCTGGTCCGACTGGCCGGGGCGAGGCCGGGTCAGGTGCTGCTCGATCCGATGTGCGGCGCCGGCACCATCCTCGCGGAACAGCTGACCGCGCCCCGGCGCGGCGGGCCGATGCGCGTCCTCGGCGGGGACATCGACCCCAGCGCGCTGAGGACCGCCACCGCGAACCTGCGTCGGCTGGGCGAGCCGGAGCTGGCTCGGTGGGACGCGGGGTTGCTGCCGCTCTCGGACGCGAGCGTGGACCGGATCGCCACCAACCCGCCGTTCGGCAAGCAACTCGGCGAACCGGAGGAGATCGGTCCGCTGTACCGGCGCATCGTCGCCGAGTGGGACCGAGTGCTGCGCCCCGGCGGCGTTGCGGTCCTGCTCGTCGCCAACCAGGGCGCCCTGAAAGAGGCGGCGAGCGCGGTCAACTGGAAGCTGACGCGCCAGCTGCGCGTGCGCGTGCTCGGCCAGAAGGCCGCCATCAGCGTCTGGCGCAAGAGCGAACGATAACGCTTTGGGACCACCCCCGATGGACACACCCTCCCCCCCGCCGCCGACCGGCCCGCAGTTGTTACTTGGGGTCTTCATCATCGGCCAGCTCGTCTTTCTGGTGGCGATCAACCTGCTTGACATGGCCCGCGACGCCCGCGACGAGATGCGGGACAGGACCGCGTCGGCGATCGAGCGCGTCGTGCCGGGGTGGCCGCAGAAGGGCGGGCACGTCCACGACGTGACGGAGCTAACCTACGACGCGGTCAAACGCTGGTCGCAGGTGACCGGGCAACTGCAGGGCTGGTCGCTGTTCGCCCCGAACATCGGCCGGCACTGCGTCTTCCCCTGCGTGGTGCTGCGCTGGGACGAGGATCCAGGCTCCGCGTCCATCCTTGCCCGCCACCTGGGGCCGCTGGCGGCGGTCGGGCCGTTCGACGCGGCCGCCCTCCTCATCCCTGCCGCTCACCGGGCCGTCCCGCCGCGGAAGCCGGTCGAGCTGCGGAGCGACAACGAGCCGAAGGACGTCCATGCGTACTTCCGGCTCGGCCACTTCCGGCTGCGCCGGTACGAGGGGAACGTCACCATCATCCTCCGACCGTGGGAGGACGAGTCGGAGGCGGAACGGAAGGAACGCTACCGCGAGCGGGTCAAGGAACTCCTGCGCAAGTACGGCGACACGGTCCACGCCTACCTGCGCTGGCGCTGGGAGGCGTACCGCCGGCAGCATCCCGAGGCGCCCGCCGCGAAGCAGGTTATCCTCGTGCTGCGCCGATTCACGATCAACGACCGGGCCAAGGCGCCGTCTTACTGGAGCGGGCCGCACGAGGAGTACGTCGCGCGCTGGCAGCCGCAGCCGCGTGCGGCCGCCAGGATCTCGACCGCCTGGGACGCGGGCGGCTCCCTGGAACCGTATGACGCTGTCACCCAGCGCTTCGTGGCGCCGCACTGACTACCGACCGCGCGCTGGCGCTCGCGGCTGGTAAGCCCTTCAGACCGATTTCGCAGGACAGCCCTCCATGAGCGAACGCACCTTCGTCGGCGTCAATCCGTGGCTGCCGTGGCCGCTGAGCGGCTGGCGCTGGTGGACCGAGCCCGTCCGGGCCGAGCGTCTGGCCGTCCTGCGCATCGCCCTGGGCCTGGTCCTGCTCTGGGACATCCTGTGGAACTACCTGCCCCACGCGGCCGACTTCTTCGGCGCCAGGAGTCTCGGCAGCCCGGAGATGTTTGACTACCTGGCGGAGGCGCCGCGCTGGAACTGGTCGCTGTTGCGCGGGTTTCAGGACGCTCTCCTGCTCAGCCTGGCGCAGGCCGCGTGGGTGGTGACCACGGTCCTCATCCTGCTGGGGCTGTGGGGCCGGCTGACGGCCGCGCCGCAGGGGAACCGCTACCCGGTGCTGCGCGGCTGCCTGGTCGTGTGGATCCTCTCCTCGGTCGTGGCCCTGTTCGGGCTGTGGACGCGCGTCACGCCGGTGCCGACCGACGCCGGGGCGTCGCTGGGGTGGCGCGTCCCGATGGTCGTGCTCGGCGTCGCGACCGCGTTCTGGTGCCTGGCCCTGTGGAAACGTTTCACGACGTCGGCCGACGAGGATGACCGCTGGATCTGGCGCTGGGTACTGGTGGCCTGGGTCGTCAGCGCCGGACTGGCGGGCCTCGGCGTCCAGCGCTGGCTCGGCGGCCCGGCCGACCCGTCGCCCGCGTGGCTAAGCTGGGCTCAGAGTAAATGGCACGCCAACCCCGACCTCATCCGCGGGATGATTATCGCCTGGGCGGTCGCGGCCGGCCTGATGGTCGTCGGCTTCCGGACACGCCTGGCGGCCGGAGCGGCGTGGGCGCTGGCCCTCTCGACGGACAACCTGAACTGGTACATCAACAACGCTGGCGATCAGATCCGCAACATCGTTCTGTTCTACCTGATGCTGGCTCCGTCCGGGGCGGCGTGGTCGGTGGATAGCTGGCTGGCCCGGTGGCGCGGCCGGCTGCGCGGCGCCGTGTACATCTCGCCCTGGGCGCTGCGCCTGCTGTTCGTGCAGATGACGTTCATCTACTTCTGCAACGGCGTCTACAAGGTCAGCGGCGCCGACTGGACCGACGGGGCCAGCCTGTACCACGTCTGGTGCGACGTGACGCTGACGCGCTTCTCCTACGCCCAGATGCCGGTGCCGTTCGTCCTGACGCAGCTGGCGGCGTGGACCGTCCTGGTCTGGGAGGTGACGTTCCCGCTGCTGGTGCTGACGCGCTGGACGCGGCCGGCCGCCCTGCTGTTCGGAGTCGCCTTCCACCTCGGCATCTTCCTGACGCTGGAGATCGGCGGGTTCGCGTTGTACATGATCGCGCTGTACACGCCGCTACTACCGTGGGACCGCTGGTTGGAGGGGACCGGCAAAGGCCAGCCGGCCGGCGCTGGCGGCGGACGCGAAACGATCCGGGAACTGTCGTCCGTCCCGCGTATCGTCGGTTCGGGGGTCGCCGACGGCTAAACCCGGTTGCCTGCCGTGCTCCGGGCTCATACATGGTCCGGGAGTGGCTGTCTGCTTTCCCCCGCATCCCCCTGGTGGGGCGCGATGGTGCAGCGGCAGCGACGTTCCGCCGGGACAAACGGAAAGGACTGACATGGCCGAGACCTCCCACCCCAGCGGCGACAAGCGCTTCAAGGTTCTCGACGTGACGATGAAGCGTCACGGCTACCAGCAGGACGCCCTCATCGAGATACTCCACAAGGCGCAGGATCTGTTCGGCTACCTGGAGCTGGACGTGCTAATGTACGTCGCCCACGGACTGAAGCTGCCGCCGAGCCGGGTGTACGGCGTGGCGACGTTCTACCATCTGTTCACCCTCAAGCCGCAGGGCGAGCACACCTGCGTCGTCTGCATGGGGACGGCCTGTTTCGTCAAGGGCGCCGGCCAGATCCTCGAAACCCTCAAGAACGAGGCTCGCCTCGGCGCCGGCGAGACGACGGCCGACAGGAAGGTGTCGCTGCTGACCGCCCGCTGTATCGGCGCGTGCGGCATCGCCCCGGCGGTCGTCTACGACAGCAACACCGCCGGCCACCAGACGCCAGCGGACGTCCTGACCCACCTGAAAGGATGGCTGACCGATGGAGCGCGCTGAACTCCTGGCGCTGGCCGCCCGGGAGAAGGAGGGCCATCGGCCCTGTCGGATCCGCTGCTGCATGGCGGCCGGGTGCCTGTCGGCCAACGGCGGCGACGTCCACAAGGCGCTGGTGAAGACGGTGCAGACCGACGGCCTGAAGGACGAGGTCGAGGTTACGCCGGTCGGGTGCCTCAGCTGGTGCGGGGCCGGCCCGCTGGTGCAGGTCGATCCCGCCGGGACGATGTACCGCAACGTCAAGCCGGACGACGCCGCGTCCATCGTCCGGGCCGCTCGGGCGGAGGGAGCCGCCACCGCCGCCGAGGTGGACCGCAAGCATCCGTTCTTCACCCGGCAACTGCCCATCGTCCTGGAGAACTCCGGCCTCATCAACCCGGAGCGCGTCGAGGACTACGTCGCCGCGGAGGGCTATCAGGGCCTGTTCAGGGCGGTCCTGGAGTTGACGCCCGCCGAGGTGGTCCAGGAGGTGACGACCAGCGGACTGCGGGGCCGCGGCGGCGCGGGCTATCCGACCGGGCTGAAATGGGCGACCGTCGCCAAGATGCCGGGCGCATCGAAGTACGTCGTCTGCAACGGCGACGAGGGCGATCCGGGCGCGTTCATGGATCGATCGGTCATGGAGAGCGACCCGCACCGCGTCCTCGAAGGGATGGCGATCGCCGGGTACGCCATCGGCGCCGCCCAGGGGTTCGTTTACGTCCGGGCCGAGTATCCGCTGGCCGTCAGCCGCCTGCGCAAGGCGATCGACCAGGCGAAGAAACTCGGCGTGCTCGGGACACAGATCTTCGGCTCACCGTTCGACTTCCGGGTGGATGTGCGCATCGGCGCCGGCGCGTTCGTGTGCGGCGAGGAGACGGCGCTGATGGCGTCCATCGAGGGCCGGCGCGGCACCCCGCGGCCGCGGCCGCCGTACCCGGCCGAGGCCGGCCTGTGGGCCGCGCCGACGCTGATCAACAACGTCGAGACGTTCGCCAACATCTCGCCCATCCTTCGCCGCGGCGGGGCGTGGTACGCCTCCATCGGGACCGAGAAGAGCAAGGGTACGAAGGTCTTCTCGCTCACCGGCAAGGTGCGCAACACCGGCCTGATCGAGGTGCCGATGGGGACGCCGATGCGCACCATCGTCGAGGAGATGGGCGGCGGCGTGCCGGACGGCACGGTCAAGGCGGTGCAGACGGGCGGGCCGTCCGGCGGGTGCGTGCCGGCCGACCTGCTCGATACGCCGGTGGATTACGAATCGCTCGTCAAGCTCGGGTCGATCATGGGCTCGGGCGGCATGATCGTGATGGACCAGGGCACCAACATGGTCGAGGTGGCTCGGTTCTTCATGGAGTTCTGCATGGACGAGTCGTGCGGCAAGTGTACCCCGTGCCGGGCCGGGACCGTGCAGATGTACCGCCTACTGACCAGGATCGTCAACCGTCAGGCGACCGACGCGGACCTGAATCAGCTGATCGGGCTGTGTAACATGGTCCGGGAGACGAGCCTGTGCGGCCTGGGCCAGACGGCCCCGAACCCGGTGCAGAGCACGCTGCGCTACTTCGAGAAGGAGTACCGGGAGTTGCTGCGCCGGCCCGTTGCGGGGGCGGGCGGGTAGGACGAAAAATCACCAGACGGGATCTGGCTCCCGCTTCTCCCCTCTCCCCCCACGGGGGGAGAAGGGTGGCAAGCGATGGTTTCCCGTCTCCGAGGTTCTGGCGGGGAGGGCCGGTGCATGGCGGTTATCACGTTCAACATCGACGGCAAGGATGTCACCGCTCGCGCGGCGGACACCATCCTGACAGTGGCGCGCGAGAGCGGGATCAACATCCCCACGCTGTGCTGCCTCGACGGCCTGTCCACGGTCGGCGCGTGCCGGCTGTGCCTGGTCGAGGTGAAGGGCTCGCCCAGGCTGTTTCCGTCCTGCACGACGCGCGCGACCGAGGGAATGCAGGTGCGGACCGCGACGGACAAGCTGCGCGAGTACCGCAAGATGATCCTCGAGTTGCTCCTGGCCGAGCGCAACCACATCTGCTCGGTGTGCGTGGCCAACGGCCACTGCGAGTTGCAGGACCAGGCGGCCGCTGCCGGGGTGGATCACAATCGCTTCGAGTACCAGTACCCGAACCTGGGAGTGGACATCAGCCACGAGCGGTTCGGGCTGGATCACAATCGGTGCATCCTCTGCACGCGCTGCGTCCGGGCGTGCGACGAGATCGAGGGCGCGCACACCTGGGACGTGTCCGGCCGCGGCCGCAACGCGCTGGTCATTGTCGATATGAATCAGTCGTGGGGCACGTCGTCCACCTGCACCTCATGCGGCAAGTGTGTGCAGTCGTGCCCGACCGGCGCGCTGTTCCCGCGCGGCACGACCGTGGCCGAGAGCGAGCGCGATCGGACGCTGGTGAACTTCCTCAAGGTGGCCCGGGAGAAAAAACAATGGCTCGACTGAGGCTGGCGACCGTCTGGCTGGGCGGCTGCTCGGGCTGCCACATGTCGTTCCTGGACCTGGACGAGTTCCTGATCGACCTCGCCGGGCTGGCGGACGTCGTCTACACGCCCATCGCGGACATCAAGGAATACCCGCCGAACGTGGACGTGGTCCTGGTTGAAGGGGCAGTCGCAAACGAGGAGAACCTGGAGTGCATCCACAAGGTGCGCCGCAACACGCGCTACCTGATCTCGTTCGGCGACTGCGCCGTGACCGGGAACGTCACATCGCTGCGCAACCCGCTCGGGCTGGCGGTCGAGGTGTTGCGGCCGGTGTACCTGGAGAACGGCGACCTGAACGCGCGGATCCCGGACGAGCGCGGAATCGTGCCGGTGCTGCTCGACCGCGTACAGCCGGTCCACGCGGTCGTGCCAGTGGATTTGCACCTGCCGGGGTGCCCGCCGCCCGCGGATCGCATCCGCGCCGTCCTCGAGGCGCTGCTCGAAGGCAAGGAGCCGCAGCTCGACAGGCAACAGCGCCGCTTCGGGTAAACTTCCTGTACCAGCCCGGAGCGTCAGCGCCGGGCGCCACAAGCGCCCGGCGCTGACGCTCCGGGCTGGTGAGGTGGGGCTTATTCGGGAGAAACGTCCCATGCCGCAGCGCATCGTCATCGACCCGGTGACCCGCATCGAGGGGCACGCGAAGATCAGCATCTTCCTCGACGACGCCGGCGCGGTCACCGACGCCCAGTTCCACGTGACCGAGTTCCGCGGTTTCGAGCGCTTCTGCGTCGGCCGCCCGTTCTGGGAGATGGCCGGCCTCAGCGCCCGCATCTGTGGTATCTGCCCGGTCAGTCACCTGATGGCGTCGTCGAAGACCGGCGACCAGCTGCTGGCGGTGCGCGTCCCGCCGGCCGCGGAGAAGCTGCGCCGGCTGATGAACCTCGGCCAGATCATCCAGTCGCACGCCCTGAGCTTCTTCCACCTGAGCGGGCCGGATCTGTTCATGGGATTCGACGGCGACCCGGCGAAGCGTAACGTGTTCGGCCTGATCGGCGCCGCCCCCGCGCTGGCCCGGGCCGGCATTCGCCTGCGGCAGTTCGGTCAGGAGGTGATCGAGAGCCTCGGCGGCAGGCGCATTCATCCGGCCTGGACCGTGCCCGGCGGGGTGCGCGAGGGACTGTCGGACAGGTGGCGCGACTACCTGCGCGGCCGGGTGGGCGAGTCGCACGCGACGGCGCTGCTCGGTCTGGAGCGGTTCAAGACCCTGCTCGACGGGGCGCGCGAGGAGATCGAGACGTTCGGCGATTTTCCCTCGCTGTTCCTGTCCCTGGTGCGGCCGGACGGTGGGTGGGAGCACTACGACGGGGTGTTGCGCTTCGTGGATGGCGAGGGGAAAGTGGTCGTGGCGTCGTTCGACCCGTCGCAGTACCGCGCGTACATCGGCGAGGCCGTCGAGGGGAATTCCTACCTGAAATCGCCGTATTACCGCCCGCTCGGCTACCCGAAGGGTATCTATCGGGTCGGCCCGCTCGCCCGCCTCAACATCTGCACCCACATGGGTATGCCGCTCGCGGACCGGGAGCTGACCGAGTACCGCCAGCGCTGCGGCCGCGTCGCGAATTCGTCGTTCCTGTACCACTACGCGCGGCTGATCGAGATCCTCGCCGCCACCGAGTTCATTGAGACGCTGCTCGACGACCCGGACCTGTCGTCAACGCACCTGCGGGCGCAGGCGGACGTCAACCAGCTGGAGGGCGTCGGGGTGAGTGAGGCGCCGCGCGGGACGCTGTTCCACCACTACCAGGTGGACAGCAACGGCGTGCTGCAGCGCATCAACCTGATCATCGCGACCGGCCAGAACAACCTCGCGATGAACCGCACGGTCGCCCAGATCGCGAAGCGCTACGTCCGCGGGAAGGAGATTCCCGAAGGGGTGCTCAACCGGGTCGAGGCGGGCATCCGGGCGTTCGATCCGTGCCTCAGCTGCTCGACGCACGCTGTCGGTCAGATGCCGCTGCACGTCGAGCTGATCGCGCCGGACGGCACCGTGGTCGCGTCGGCAAGGCGCTAATGCAGGGACACCGGACGTGGTGTGAGAGGAGGCTCTGCAAAGTCCACGGGCCGCGGTCGGTGGGCTTTTCTACTGCCGTGTTCTCTCCGGGGACGCTCGCCGTTGCAGGTAGTACCCCGCCCACTGCCGGACCGTGGGGCTGGGATCCGTATTGCGCATCGCGCGCAGCCGATCGCCGAGATCGACCCGGAGCCGATCCGCCGCGGCCATCGCTGCGAATCGCACCGCCTGGTCCGGATCGTGGCTGAGGCGGCGCAGCCAGACGCCCGGATCGAGATCCTCCGCGTCCCGCAGGTGCAGCACCACGCCGAGCCGGTCCTCCGCCTTCCGCGACGAGATCAGGCGGGCGAGCCGCAAATGATCCTCCTGCAGCCCGCGGCCGCGCAGCGCCCCCTCGCACAGCCGGCGTACCTCCGCGTCGGGGTCGTGCAGGAGCGGGAGCAGGTCGTCCTCCCGGATCGTTTGTTCGGCCATCCCGACCGCCAGTAGCGCGGCCCGGCGCACCTGCGCGGCCGGATCGCGCAGCAGCGGGACGACCTTGCCCAGCAGCGCCGTCTCCTTCCGCAGCGCGGCGTGCAGGATCAGGTGGACCGCCCGCACCCGGCACTCGGCATCCCGGTCGCTCAGCGCGCCGCCGACCAGCGTGCGATAGGCAGCTGCCCACCGCGCCCCGGTGCGCTCCGCCAGGACGTCGGCGAGGGCAAGTGCCCGCAGGCGCACACCCGACTCACCCGCCTTCGCGGCGACGGCCAGCAGTGGCCCCGCGGCCTCGATCAGGGGCGCCGGCGCCGCCTTGCCCCGGTCCGGTCCGAGCGCGGCGAGAACCAGCTCCAGCCCCGCTTCCTGACCTGGCCCGCTCAACGCACCGAACCGCCCGGTCAGCTGCTCAAGCACGCGCACCGACCGCCCGTCCCCGGCCCCCCACCGACGGACCAGGCAGGAGAGGGCAGCCTCGCAGTTGGCGCAGATCCGGGCGTCCGCGCTGGCCAGGTGGGCGAGCAGACCAGGGATGGCTTCCTCGTCCAGGCCGGCGACCCGCTCGACCCAGGTCGCCCGGTCCCCGTCTGCCGCGCCCGCCAGCCCGCGCAGGTAGTACCAGCTGAGAAGAGCGGTGCGGTTGAGCCACCCCGCGGCGCCGAGGCCGACAGCGACGACCAGGGCGCACACCCACCCCTTGCGGCGGAAAAAGCCGAGGCCCATGACACGCGCTCCCAAACGTCAGGACGTGGACCCGGGCCTGAAGCATACGGCGGCCCGGGACCGCTTGCCGGCCGGGACTTATAGGCGAACCGGCGGCGAGCGGACAAGGGCAATCGGTCCCGCGCCTGTACGAACGGCGTGCCGCCAACGCGCCGCGGGCCGCGAATCGGGCAGAATCGTTCATGTCGGCACGTCCGGCACTCGATGTAAAGGAAGAGCGTACGGTCACATCCACCTGCTTGCCGAGAGGTAGACGATGCAGGATCCTCGAATCCGGTGGAGTTGGGTCGGCCTGGCAGCGGCCGTCGTCTGGTCCGGCGCGGCCGGTGCGGGCAGGGCTCAGCAAGGAGCGCCGCGCAGCGACACGGCGCTGGAGCGGGTGCGTGCCGCCGCCCAGGTGCCGTTCGACCAGCTGCCACCGCACGTCCGCGAGGGGGCGCGGCGGGCCGTGGACCGGCCGACCCTGTTCTCGCACGGCCCCGCCGAGGCGTTCGTGTGCGACCCGAACACGTACTACTGGTTCATGGATCACCCCGACCGGGCGGTCGCCGCCTGGCGGCGTCTGGGGGCGAAGTGCCTGTCGATCACCGACCGCGGGAACGGCCGGTTCGGGTGGTCCGACGAGCACGGCAGCGACATCGTCTGGGAGACGGTCCACCGCACCCCGCACCTGCGCATCTGGTACGCCGAGGGCAAGGTCCGGCCGGCCCCGCTGCTGCCGCTGGTGCCGGTCAAGGCGCTGGTCCTGCTCCGCCACTCGGAGGGGAGCACCCGGGATGGCGCCCCGGTGATCCGCCACCAGGCGGACCTGTTCCTGCGCACCGACAGCGCGACCGCCAGCCTCGCGAGCAAGCTGATGGGGCCGTCCGCACCGCGGATGGCAGAGCAGGCGCTGGCCCAGTTGCAGATGTTCTTCGCCGGCCTGGCGTGGTACGTCCACAAGCACCCGGACCGCGCCGAGGGACTCCTCGCCGTGGAGCCGGTTTCGCGCCAGCCTGCCCCCGCTCGCGGTCCCATACCCACTGGAAATTAATAGCCCGCCCAGATGCAGGTGTCGGGTGGGACCGACAGGACGCCGGTCTCACCCGACCGCGGGTCAGGGCATCGCCACGCGGAGTCGGACCGTCACCGGGAAATGGTCGCTGTAGCCGCGCGGTGCGCGGTCCCTGGGCGCGCCGAAGCGCCACGGCCGGCCTACCCGGTCCCCGGGGCGCACCAGGGTATTCTCGACGCGCGCCGATTCGGGGACGCATGCCCATCCCTGCTCGTCGAGCATCCCCGGCGTCACGATGAGCTGATCGAAGATGAACCAGCGCCCGCCGTAGTAATGGGTGCCGAAGCCGGCGGCCGGATCCTTGCCGGCGAACAGGTTGAACAACCGCAGCTCGTCTCCCGGATTCCGGACCGCCTGCATGTCTCCGGTCGCGTGGAGGAACTTCGTCACGCTGAGATCCGCGGGCGTGTCGTTGAAGTCGCCGCAGATGAGCACGTCTACCCCGGGATTGGTGAGCCACATCGCCTTGACGGCCCCGTAGATGGTTTTGGCGTAGTTCACGCGCTGCTTCTCGTTCGCGGGGCTGCCGGTTTCCTCCTTCCCCCCATCCCGGCCGACGCGCGACGTCCAGTGCGAGGCGATGACAATCAGGTCGTGGCCGTTGACGCGCACGACGCCTTGCAGGATCCGCTGCCGGCTGCCGAGTACCTGCGTCCGGTCCGCCACCACCGGCAGGCGGGAAAGGATCGCCGGGGCGATGTGCCGGCCGATGGTCAACTCCTTCATCAGGACGTGGCGGTAGTGCAGGGCGGGGTCAGTCAGTTTCTTGTTGAGCGCGTCGCGCAGCAACTCGGCCGCCCGGACGCTCTCGACCTCGCACAGGGCCAGTACATCCGGCCCCCTGCCGTCGTTCATCTTCAGCAGCGCCTCGGTCAGCTTCGCCAGCTTGAGGTTCAGGAGGTCCGGGTTGTTCGCGAGCCACGGGTCGAACTCCCGGTCGCCCGGGCCGGTTCGCTTGTCGTTCTGGTCGTCGAAGAAGTTCTCGGCGTTCCAGGAGCAGAAGAGGTAGTCGCCCGCGGCGGCAGACGGCGACGTTGGTTGCGCCGGGCGCTGCCAGAAGACGAACGCGACGACCGCAACAAGCGCCAGGACCAGCAGCAGGGGAGCCAGGCCGCGTACGCGCCGGTTCTTGAGGAGCGCCGCGAGCAGGGGCGCAAGGGCGCGCAGGCGCTTCTCGTTCATGAGTGGACCCCCCGGTCGCCGCGGCAGGATGAGGCAATGCCGCTGCATTTTACCTGACTGACTTCCCGCCGGCCAACCCCTGTTGGAGCGGAGGGCGGCTCCCTGGTATAGTGCCGCGTGAGAGGGGCCGCCACCTCCGCGGTCCCTTCCCCAGCCCGCCTGACCTGCCCGCCTCTCCTCGGGGCGGGCACCGAAGACGCAGGCGCAGATCGGAGGGTTCCTTTCGCAAGGCAAGGAGAGGGGCATGAGAGACGTCGGGCGCTTCCTGTGGCTGGGCGTGGGGCTGTTGCTCGGGGCCGTCGGCGCGTTCCTCTGCTTCGACCGCCCGGCCCCGGCCCGGGCTGCCAATGATCGCTTCGAGGACTACATCCTCTGCACCGGGCCGGTGACCGTCGGCCCGCGTTCGCCGACCGACGGCGTCTGGCTGCTGGACTATCGGTCCGGCAAGCTGATGGGGACGGTCATCAACCGGGCCAACGGCAAGCTGGTCGGCTGGGCGGAGGTGGACCTGGTGAGCGAGTTCAACCTCAAGCCGAAGCAGGAGGTCCACTTCCTCATGACGACGGGCACGATCACTCAGGGCCAGGCGGCGCTGTACCTGGCGGAGACGAGCACGGGCAAGTTCGGCGTCTACACGATGGGTCCGCGGCCGGACACCAAGGACGGCGTGGTGATCCGCCGGCACGACATGGTCCTGTTCCGCCAACCGCCGCCAGAAGGCGCCCCGTGAGGACAGCAGGCACCAGGCAGCCAAAGCCCACGGGTAGCGTCCCGTGGGCTTTGGCTGCCTGCGGCCCTCCGGCTATCCTCTTCCCCTTGTGCTCGCGGTTGTGATACAAAGGAAGCGTCAGCAGTTCCGTCGTCGCCGTGGGGACGGTCATGGGGATCTACGACCGCGAGTACTACCGCCGTGATGGGCCGAACTTCCTGGGGGCGTTCCACCTCCGGGGCCAGGTCTGCAAGTGGCTCATCATCGTCAACATCGCGATCTTCGTGGTGCAGCTCCTCACGCGCGTTGGCGGCGTGCGCGACTGGGACGGGAACTTCGTCAGCTGGCTGCCTGGCCCGTTTACCGACGCCCTGCTACTCGACGTCCAGAAGGTCTTCGAGGGCCAGGTGTGGCGCCTGCTCACCTACGCCTTCCTGCACGACCCCGGCACCGGCTTCCCGCCCCCGAGCGGCTGGTACTGGCACATCGTGTTCAACATGTGGTTCCTCTGGATGTTCGGCAGCGACCTGGAGCAGCTGTACGGTCCGCGCGAGTTCCTGAGCTTCTACCTCGGCGCGGCATTCGCCGGTGGGGTAGCATTCCTGGCGGCCGGCGCGATCACCGGGCAGCGCCAGTGCATCGGCGCCTCGGGGGCGGTCACGGCGGTGATGGTGCTCAGCGCCCTGCACTTCCCCACCCGAACAATCCTGCTGTTTTTCGTCCTGCCGGTGCCGATCTGGGCGTTCGTCATCTTCCAGGTGGTGCAGGACACGTTCCTGTTCCTCGGCCAGACGGCCAGTCGTGTGGCGGTCACCGTCCACCTCGGCGGGGCTGCGTTCGCCTTCCTCTACTACAAGCTGCACTGGCGCCTGTCCAGCATTCTCCCCCGGCTGCGAGCGTGGCGCCTGGCGCGCTCCCGACCGCGGCTGCGCGTCTATCGCGAGGACGACCGGCACGGCGAGCCCGTCCACGCGGCCCCGCCGGGCGCGGCGGCAGCGGCGGGCAGCGATCTGGACGAGCAGCTGGAAGCGAAACTGGACGCCGTCCTCGAGAAGGTGGCCCGGTCCGGCCAGGCCAGCCTGACGGAGAGCGAACGGGCCATCCTGCTCCGGGCCAGCGAGATCTACAAACGACGACGTTCCTGAGCGCAAGGAGACCCGGCCATGCCCCTGTACGAGTACGCCTGCCAGCGGTGCGCCCATACCTTCGAGGCCCTGGTGTTCGACGGCGAATCGGTCGAGTGCCCCGCGTGCCAGGGCGAGCAGGTGGAGCGTCTCCTGAGCCTGCCCGCCAGGCCGCAGACCGCCAGCAACGCCCTCCCCATGAACTGCAACCCCGAAGGCCCGTCCTGCGGCGCCCCGTGGTGCCAGAAGAAGTAGCGCCGGCCCGTGACAACGAGCTGGTAGAGCGCCAGCGACGGCGACGGCGCTACCGGAGCGTCAGGAAGTCTGCCTGCTCGGCGGCCGCCAGCATCGCGCGGATGTCGTCGTAGTCGGCGTCGTCCACCGGCGCAAAGCGGTCGATGAAGCCGTGGGCCAGCTGGCGGCGCGACTCCTCATCTTCCCCGAGTTCCAGCAGAACGGCGCGCAGATCCTCTTTCAGCGCCTCCGGCAACCGGCGGGCCGCAACCACCGGCTGAATCGTGGACGGTCCGAGGGTGGCGAGCACGCGCAGCCGCTCGGCCAGCTCCGGGTGGTCGCGCAGGGCGACGGCGAGCACCTGCGAGTCGATCGCTGACGCATCCACTTCCCCGGATGCGACCAGCCGGAGGGACCGTTCGTGCCAGCCCGCCTCCAGCACCCGGCCGAAGAAACCGCGCGTCTCCCCCAGGCGCACCAGCCAGTAGCGCGTCACGCCGTACCCCGAGTGCGATCGTGGCTCGTTGTACGACCACGACCGGCCGCGCAGGTCGGCGAACGACTGAAACGGGCTGTCGCGCCGCACCACCACGTCCGAGAAGTACACCGGCCGGCCGGCGTAGCGCTCGCCCTGCAAGACCGGGGCAGCGAGTGGCTCGATGAGAGGCTCTGGTCCGCGCGTTAGCTCGACGTAGGGCAGACCGCAAACGAACCCGACGTCGGCCTCGCGCCCGAGCTGGTCGTAGGAGGAGCCGACGGCCAGCTCGGTCCGGACGTGGAGCCGTTCCGCCACGCGGCGCGTGACGAACCGATAGACCGGCAGCATGTTCGGAGCGAGGAAGGTGGTGAAGCGCAGGGGCGCGGCGAGCATGGTGCGTTCCTGGGTGTAGCGCCGGACCGGCCGCGGCCCACGAAGGGTCGTGGGCGGTGCCGCCGGAGGGCAGTCGGGGGTGTGGGTGAGGGCCGGGTCGCGGGCAGTCAGGGCTGCGGGTACGGACAACGAGCGGGCACGCCGTCAGCTGGTGGCGCGCAGTCAGGTAAAGCCCGCGAGGACGGAACAGGCGTGGGGAGCGGAAGGGAGTTGGTTGGATTGGCGGAGGAACGGAGGCATCACAACACTCTCGACCAGGATACAGCTTAAACGTTACGACAGGAGGAGGGCGTTCGTCAAGCATAATCCCCGCAATCACACGGACGCACGGACGGGCACCCCGCACCTCAACCCGCTCGCCTACCCGGAGTTGACCACCGGGATCCCGGTCGCCGGCACCGGGGTGAAACTGCTCTTGACCTTTATTATTGTCTTCGCCATCCTCGGGACGATCGTGGCCGGCCCCGTCGTCGGTGCCCTGCTCGCGGGCGCGGTTTACTTTCGCCTCATCCTTCCGGCCCAGGCGGCGGGGCATCCTGCGGGCAAAACCAGGAAGCAGGGTTCCACCGTCGGACCAGCCCGGAGCGCCAGCGCCGGGCCGTTGTCGCGCCCGGCGCTGGCGCTCCGGGCTGGTCCGACGGCGGTCCCCTGGACCAGGGACGGTCCCATGCAGCCGCTGACGCTCGACGACCTGATGCCGCTGGACGAGTACACCAGTCGGCGCGGCGAGTTCTTCGAGGCTCTGCAACAGTACCTCAACCGTTACCGCCGGGTGCGCATCGGCCCGCGTCTGACGCTGGTGTTCGAGAACCGCCAGACGCTGTGGTTCCACGTCCAGGAGATTGCGCGGGTCGCCCGCCTCGCCGACCCGCGGCGCCTCACGGAAGAACTCCAGGTCTACAACCGCCTCCTCCCCGGCCCGGACCAGCTCCAGGCCGCCCTGCTGATCGAGATCGAGGACGAGCGGCGGCTGCCGGAGGAACTGCGGCCGTGGCAGGATCTGCGGGGGGAACACCTCGGCCTGCATGCCGGGGAGGTCCACGTCCCCGGGACGCTCGTCACCTGCCGGCCGGAAGACCGCTGCAGCGGCACCGCCCACTGGGTGAAGTTCGTGTTCGACACCGCCGCCCGGGCGCAGTTCGCCGACCTTCGCCAGCCGGCGTATTTCACGGCAACGCTTCCGTCCTACGCGCACCAGGGGCCGCCCCTGAGCGACGAGGTGCGCCAGAGCCTGCTCGACGATCTGGCGCTGTCCGACCGCCGCGCCGCCTAGCGCAGGTTCGAGGAGGATGGTGTGCGGAGGTTCCTTGCAGCAAAGCGCACGGGTGACGTCCCGTGCGCTTTACACAACAACTCCCTTCCCCCTGCCCGCCACAATTTCCCGTTGCACACTCCGGATGCGTGCGTTTGAATGAATTGCGCGGCGTTCCGTTCCGCGCCCACACCGGGGGAACCGCATGTTGTGGCTGTTGCTGTTACTGCTGCTGGCCGCGGTCGGCGCGGGATGGTGGTTCCTCTGTTTCCACCGGCTGTTCCCCCTCTGGCTGGCGCCGACCCGCCCGAACCCCCCGTGGCCCGGGATCGCCTTCCGCCGCTGCCTGGCGCTGTTCTGGCTGCTGCTGTCCCTGACGTTTGTCACCCTCTTCGCCCTGCTCGCCGACGAGCTGCTGGGCCGCACCCGCGCCCCGTGGCTCAGCCGCAACTGGCCGATGCTGGCCGCCCTGCTCCTCGGTCTGGGCGGCGCGCTGGTGATCTGGGCGCCGTGGCAGCGCGCCCGGGGGCAGTGAGCGCGTCAGGCCCGCGGGACACGCCCCGTGGGTCAAGCGGCGGGGACTTCGCCCACGGGGCGCCACCCGTGGGCCTTGAGATTTGACAGGGGTTGATTGCATGCCCGCCGACACGACCACGACCGCCCCCGAACAGATCGCCGCCTACGTCGCTCCCACCCTGCTCATCGGCCTGGGCGGTAGCGGCAAGGACGTCCTGCTCCGCATCCGCCGCATGTTCTACGAGCGCCACGGCCGGCGCGCGGACGGGTCGATCGGCTTCCCCATCGTCGGCTACCTCGCCCTCGACACCGACCCCGGCGCGTTCGAGCGCCTGGAGGGCGACAGCCCCGGCGACTTCGTCCTGCGCAACATCCAGTTCAAACGCGGCGGCACCCCCGAGGCGATCGACTGTACCGTCGAGCCGCGCCAGCTCGAAGATTATTTCCGCGGCGGCGAACAGAGCTACCCGCACATCTTCCGCTGGCTGCCGCCGGAGATGAAGCGCTTCGGCGCCAACGGCATCGTCGGCGGGGCCGGCCAGAACCGGCTGTTCGGGCGTCTCGCCTTCTTCCACCACTTTCCGATCATCGCCCAGACGCTCCGGGCACGCATCAACCAGATCGTCACTGACGCGACTCTACCGCAGCGCCGCGCGCAGTGGCAGGCGGAGCTGCGCCGCCCGCTGCGCGTCAATCCGCGCCGGCTGGAGGTTGTCCTCATCTACTCGCTTGCCGGCGGCACCGGGGCCGGCATGTTCCTCGACATGGGCCTGCTCGTGCGCCACCTCGTCGAGCGCGAGCTGAACCTGCCGGACGTGCAGCCATTCTTCACTCACTTCGTCCTCACGCCCGAGGCGTTCGTGCAGGAGGCGGCCGAGGGCACTCGCAACGTCGTCCTCACGCCCGACCAGCGCCGCAAGATCCAGGAGAACGCCTTCGCCTGCCTGCGCGAGATGGAATACTTCTCGATGCGCCCCGGCCGGTCGTTCGACCTGTCGCTTCCGCCGCCTGTCTCCGGCCCCGGGGTTCCACTGAGCGACGCCGCCGAGCCGTGGTATCGGGTGCAGTGGACGCTCGACGGGCCGTGGCACGAGGTCCACAGCTCGCCGTGGGACACGTGCTACCTCGTCGGCGCCGGCAACGACAACATGGGCAGCGGGTGCCTGCCGCCGTCGGAGATCTACCAGATGGTGGCCGAGCGGCTGTTCCTCCACTTCGACGGCGGGCAGTTCGCGCTGAAGGACCACTCCGAGCGCAGCAACATCGTGGACCGGACGCTGCACGCGATGCGCGACAAGGTGCGCGACAACAGCAAGGACCGGCTCGGCGACGTTCTCTACAGTCACTACCTGAGCAAGCGCTTCAGCACGTTCGGCCTGGCCCAGGTGTATTTCGACCGCGAGCGCATGCGCCGCGCCGCCGCCCACCGCCTGGCGTGGAAGCTCGTTGCCGAATGGTGGCTGCGCCAGGCGGACCTGCCGCCGGTCGAGTTGGCCCGGATGGCGACGGAGGATCTGGCCGGCGGCGTCGGTGGGCAGGCCGCGGCGGTGACGCAGACCGGCTATCCGGCCGACCCACAGGTGGGGCTGAGCTACTCCGCCCTGCGCAACCAGATCCTGCTGGAGAACCGCGAGTCGGACCGGCGGCGGACGTGGTTCCAGGTGTTGCAGGAGGACGAGAGCGTCCGCCAGCGCGACGTCGAGTCGGGCCGGCACGACGCCGACCCGGTCGGGGCCGTGCGGCCGTTCCTGCAGGCGCAGCTGCTGCGCCTGAAGCGCGAGCGGCAGAGCAAGGGCGAGACGGGTCTGGCGGTGCGCAGCTTCGAGCGCAACCGCCGCACGCTGGAGCCGGAGATCGACGCCCGGCTGCGCTGCCTGTTCCTGCATCGCCTCGATCAGCTGGGCGTGCGCGGAGCGCGGCAGCTGTTTGAGGAATACGCCAACCTCTACCGCGGCGAGCTGGAGCGGGCCGGGCAGATGGTCGAGCTGACGCGCTCGACGCTGCCGCCGTGGGAGGACCGCGTCCTCGACGCCCAGCGGCTGCCGCTGCAGTATTACGCGCGCGTGGCGGTCCGGGCCGAGTTGCTGCGGGCGACCCGGCAGGCGTGCGACCACCTGCAGAAGACGTTCCATCACGAGGCCATTGCCGACATCCGCCTGTGCCTGGAGCAGGTGCAGCGGCAGGTTGCTCCGGGCGACCGGCAACACTCCTGCGCCGACCGGCTGCGGCACCTGCAGGACATACTGGGCGGGCAGACCGACGCGGTGACGGGGGTGCAGCACTACCTGGCCCGGCGCTTCAACGAGCTGCGCGAACCGGCCGTCTCGCACGGGCGGACGATCGGCCTGCTCGACCACCTGACCGACGTGGCGTACGACGCCGGCATCCGCCAGCTGCTCGCCCCGCACAGCCGCAGTGCCGGCCTGGACATGGCGGAGGTCGGCCCCGAGATCGAGCGGCGCGTGCTGGAGCAACTCCGCGCCCTGCGCGAGGAGTGGCGGGACGCGAACGGGCTCGGCGGTCTGGCGCTGGCCCTGCTGCGCGGGGGCGAGCTGCCGCCGCAGACGGTCGTGGACGACCTGGCCCGCGACCTGGCCGTGGCGTGCGAGGCGCTGCTGACGAGCTTCGCCGCCGACACGTCCGCCCTGGAGCAGTTCAACAGGGACGCCGACCGCAAGAAGGTGCGCCTCGACTGCCTGCGCATCTACTCCGGCGTGTTCCTGCGCCTCGCGCGCACCGGCGACGCGCAGGAGATCGACGCGCCGACGGTCCGGCGGCTCGGCGTTGCGAGCAGTAAAAGCGCCGCCGCCGAGGCGTTCCGCCGCGAGCTGGAAGCCGGTGGTGGGCACGGGCTGGTCGGTCTGCAGCCGTTCGACATCGAGGACGACACGCTGGTTGTGTACCAGGAGAAGACGGGCATCCCGCTGTGCTACTACCAGGAATTGGAGGGGATGGCCCACCTGTACTACGACTCGCAGCGGCAGAAGGAGACGCACTTCGACTACAACTTGCTGCGCGGCCGGCTGCCGGACATCCGCCGCGTCGATCAGGACCGGCAGAAGCACCTGGCGGCGTGCCTGGAGCTGACGCTGTACGGCATCATGACGGGCATCCTGAGCTACCGGGAGGAGCGCGGCCAGCGCTGCTTCTGGCTGGAGAGTCACAGCGAGTTCGGCGGGGCGCTGCCGCTGCCGCTGGGCGAGCAGTTCGAGACGGTCGTCAACCGGCTGGCCGAACACGAGGCCGACCGTGCCGATCTGCAGACGCAGCTGAACGACTGGCTGCGCCGGGCGGCCGCCCGGCAGGAAGGGCAGCAGGTCGTGCTGCTCTGGTGCGCCCTTCAGGAGCTGCACGACCTGGTACGCCGGCGCATCGCGGAGCGGGTGGCGCTGGCGGGGCCGACCGGACCGCGCGAGGAGCGCAACCACCCGATGTATCGTATCCTGACGGACCGCATGTTGCCGGCGGCGCATCGGCGCGTCGAGGGATTGCCGAACGCGGCCGTCTGGCTGAGCAGCAAGCTCGATCTGCTGGCGCTCCTGCGCGAGCTGGAGGGCGAGGAGCGCGAGGCGGCGCTGCAGACGCGGCGCGAGCTGCTTGAGGAGTGTTTCCGACCGGTGAACGAGGCGCTGCCGATCCCGGTGATCCTGCCGCGGGCTCAGCTGGAGGAGCGGGTGTTCGGACCGATTCTGCGCAGCCGTCACCACGTCGCCCAGCACCACGCCCCGGCCCCGCCGGCCGCCCCCGTGCCGCGCGCCCCGTCGCCGCGGCTCGACCTCGACGCCCGCCCCTCACCGCCCGCGGAGGAGACGCCGTTCCGGTTCACCGAGGACTACGACGGGCAGGATTAAGTATCTGAAAAGGGAGTTAAAGCCCACGGGGCACGTCCCGTGGGCCAGGTGCCGGGGACTTCACCCACGGGCCGCCGCCCGTGGGCTTTAAAGGGCTCAGACCCGACCAAGGTGAAGGAGATGGCTGACACGCCTGGCCCCCGCGCCTGCCCCGTCTGCGACGTCCGGTTGCAGGCGTGCTGGCCGTTCCGCGAGGACGACCAGCACTGCGCCCTGTGCGGCCTGCGCATCCTTCGCCTCGCCGTCCTCCCCACCGCGCCCGACGGCCACGCCTGGCTGTACCGCGAACCGGAGCAGGGGCCGCTCGTTCGCCTGGTCTGGGAGCGCGGCCTCGACACCCGTCCGGACCGGCGCCAGGCCGTTCACCCGCTCGTCGATTTCTCCCGGTCCAGCGCGCACTTCGGCGGCGAGCGGCTCACCGGGCTCGATTTTTCTCTGGCGGAGGTGCCTGCGGCCGACGGCCCGCCCGCGGCCGTGACCGCCCGCCTGCTGCCGCGCTTCCGCGGCTTTGACCGGCTCGACCTCCCGCCGCGCGGCGTGCCCGGCCACCTCGTCATCGCGTCCGCCCTCGGGACCGAGACGCACGCCGCCCGCCTGCTCCCGCCGGGGCAACCGCCGATCCTCGACTCCCCCGACCCGAGCGTCGTCCAGCGTGAGGGCGGCATCTGGCAGGCGTACCAGCAGGAGGCCACGGCCGTGGTCCCCCTGCGCCTCACCGTCCCGGTCGCGCAGTGGCTTGTCGGCGTCACACCCAACTCCGAGCCCGACACGCAGAACCTTGTCACCCTGCACGGCCTGGCGGTCCCGCTGCTGCTGGAACCGGGCCGCGCGTACCCGTTCGAGCTGCACGTCAACGCGGTTGGCTGGGGCGCGTTCGCGGCTCGCGCGTTCACGTTCGTGCTTCACCGCGCCGCCCTCGGTCCGTACCCGCTGACCGGGCGCCTCGCGCTGGTGCCCGGCAGCCGGCTCCACTTCGGCGGCGGCAGCCCGCGTACCGTCGAGGTCCGCCTCGGTCGTCGCGTTCCGATCAGCCTGCCGCTGGCCGTCATTGACACTCCCACCCTTCCTGCCCGGGAAGCCGCGCCGCAGCCGTCCAGCGCCGAAAGCAGCTTCGACCTGATCCTCGACAGCGCCTCGGACCTGGTCGTGCCGGTCAACACGTCGCTGGCCAACACGTCCCTGACGCTGGTCGAGACCCGGGACCGCGTCGAGGCCGGCATCACCATCACCGACTACGTCGTCCGCCAGGGACCGCCCGGCGAGGCGAACGGAGCCGAATGGCTGCGCGTGACGAAGCCGCGGCGCGAGCACCTGCCGTGGCACCTGTCGGCCCAGGCTCCCGATCAGCTCGACCTGGAGGTGGACACAACCCAGCTCGACCGTGAGCGCTACACCGGGGCGGTGCTGCGCGGGGCGGTCGAGCTGATCGACTCCCGCCACCGCCGGTGGGTGTGCGAGGTCCAGGCGAACGTCGGCCGGCCGCCGCGCCTGGCCAGCTTCGTCGCCATCGACTGGGGCACGACGAACTCGTGCGCCGCGTACCGCAAGAGCATCACCCAGGACGAGGCGCCGCTCTCCGTCTCGTTCGACGAGGAGCAGCGGCAGGCGCCGGAGCTGTTCCCGTCCGACATGTACTTCGAGGATCTGAGCGACCCGCACCACCCGGTCTTTCTCCTCGGTCACGACGCCGCCCGCCGCGCCCGCGAGCACCCCGAGTGCTGCCTGCGCAGCGTCAAGCGCAAGTTCCAGTTCCTCGACCGCGTTTTCGTCATGGACGAGCGCCAGCGCGGCCACACCTACCCGACCGCCGAGCTGGCCCGCCTCCTGCTGCGGCAGCTGATCGCGCTGGCCGAGAACACCCTCGGCCAGGAGATCCACAACCTCGGCCTGACGTTCCCGACCAAGTGGTCGGCCCGGGTCCGGGCGCGTCTGGAGGAGGCGACGCGCCGCCTCGCCGCCGACCTGACGCAGGAGCGCAGGCCGTTCGCAGTCACGATCCTGCCGCCGACCATCGACGAGGCCAACGCGGTCGCGATCAACCTGATCGCGTCGGAGCACGGGCGCGAGGATCTGCCGGAGACGTTCCGCCTGATCGCCTACGACTTCGGCGGCGGGACGATCGACACGTCGGTGCTGGAGGTGTACCTGCCGCAGGACACGACCGCAGTGCAGACCCGGTACATCGGCCTGGGCGGCCGCGGCGACTTCGGCGGCGACGAGGTGACGCGGGCGGTGATGACCCTGCTTCGCGATCGTGTCGCCGACGCCCTGCAGCGGCGCGTGGTCGTCCTCGACCCGGTGACCCACCGCTCGGCTCGGCTCCTGGGTATCCCGCTCGTCGCGGACGGTGAACCGCTGCGCACGGGCGGTCAGGGGGCGGCCCACCTGTATCAGCTCGGCCGCAAGAACTGGGACGCGCTGTGGAAGATCGCCGAACTGATCAAGATGGACCTGTGCGACACCGGCGTGCGCCCGGCCGGCGCCTCGCCGCGCCCCCAGCACGGGGTTCCGACCGACGACGGGGCGCCGCCGCTCACCCTGAGCGACTTCTCGCTGGCGGCGGCCGTCGAGGAGGAGGAGCAGCTGCACCTTCAGCGCCAGGGAGACGACCGGCACCCGGTCGTCGAGCGGCTGCGGCCGCGGCTGGCGGAGATCGACTGCCGGGTACTCGTCCAGCCCGGCCACGGCGAGGCGGCGGTAGCCCGCGAGGAGATCTGGACGCTCGACCGGGCCCTTGACCCGCTCGACGCCGACACCCGCGACGCCTTCTTCAAGGAGCTGCACTTCACCCTGGACGAGGCGTGCGACTTCCCGCTGGAGGACATCTTCGAGACGAACGCCGGCCAGCGCTACACGGTGCGCGAGCGCGTCGAGGACACGGTGCGCGAGCTGCGGACCCAGTGCGACGACCACGGCATCGCCCCGGACATCATCGTGCTGGCGGGCGGCGGTTGCCGGTTGCCGCTGGTCGCCCGGCTGATGCGGGACTACTTCCCGTCAGATCGCGATCTGCTCCACTACGACCCGACCTTCGCGAAGCGCCAGGTGGCGCACGGGATGGCGAGCTACCTGACGCTGCGGCAGGTGATCGACCTCGACCACCAGCTGGCCCGGTCGGTCGATGTGACGCATCACCCACTCGGGCTGCAGCGGCTGGTGCTCGAGAAGCGAGTGGCCCGGACGGAGTTTCAGACTGTCGTGCCGGTCGGCGCGCCGCTGCACGACCCGTCCGCGGCCCACCGGCTCCGGTTCGCGCCGGCCCAGCTGCTGACCGCGCCAGAGGGTGGCCGGCGGCTGACGCTGTTCGTGCGCGACTGGCGGCGCGGGCCGCTGGAGTTCGGCCACTTCGACGTGTCGCGCCCGCCGGCCCCGGGGGCGCCGCCGCTGCCGGTCGTGCCGGGGACAGCCTACGAGGGCGAGGTGCGGCTGCACGGACCGGGGCGGATCGAACTGACGGTCACCCACGAGGGCGGGCAGTACGGCCCATTTGTCCTGACGCTGGCGGTGCCGGACCCCGAGGCGACGCTGCAGAGCGAGGATCCGCTGGGCGCCGGCGGGCCTCCTCGCGTATAGCGGCGACAGGTGAGAGTAGTCATGAGCACGCCCCAGGTTCCCGCTCCGCCCCCGACTGCCGTTGCCGAGGAAGTGCTGCTCCGCGCCTGCCTGCTGGTCCGCCGCTGGTCCGCGGGCGGCACCCCGGAGGACGACTGCACCGCCGCGATTCGCTGGCTGGAGGACGAGCGCGCGGCCGTGGCGCCCGGCCTGGTGGAGAGGCTGGTGAGCGGGTGCCAGGTCTACCGCCGCGACCTGTGGCTGCAGTACGTCACCGACCCGGCGACGCGCTGGGCGTGGTGGACCGGCGGCGAGCTGGAGCGGCCGGTCTACGAGGTGCTCCAACCACCGGGCGCGGACGCGAACAAGCTGCGGCTGCGCCGTCCGGCGGCCCTCGGCCCCGTGGAAGTACTCGACTTCCTCACGGCGCTGGCCGCGGCCGAGGAAAGGGGGAAACTGGACGGCAAGGCCGCGGCGCTCCGCGGGGTGGCGACTGACCTGCTCTGGGAGGCGGTTCGCGGCGCGGCTGGCGACGCTGTGGCGCGGGGCGGTCTGCTGGAGCCGTTGCGCCGATTGCGCCAGCGGCACCGCGGCGATCAACTTCGCGCCGCCGTGGTGCCGCGCCTCGCCGTCCTCGACCAGCCGCCGCCGGACGGTCTGCGCGACTGCCTGCGTCAGCTCCTCACCGCGGCCGGCGAGGTCGAGGGGTGCCTCACCCGGGCCTGTGAGGTACGCCTGTTCCGCCAGTTGCCCGAGGTGGTGGCGCCGTTCGTGCCGCAGACGATATTCGAGTCCGCGCGCGCCGCGGTGGACGGGCTGCGAGAGGAAGTGACGGGTTCGCAGACCCTCACGCTGCGCCAGGTGTGCGCGCAGCTGGACGGCCTGGGCGAGTTCGCGCGGCTCACCCAGCCGATCCTCGCTGGTCCCGCCGCCGGCGCGCACCGCCAGTGGGCACGCCGACTGCTGGAGAACTTCGCCCGCCTCGGGCAGGTGGCACGCTGCGCGCTCGGCGACCCGCCACCCGTTGCAAGGCCGCCGACGACCGCGAACGAACCTGCTGCGGAACCCCCGCCTGCCTCCGAGGGGGCTGCGCCCGCGCCGGTGTCGCCGCCCCAGCCCCCGGAAGACGCCGCGCTTGCTGCGCTCGCCGCGACCAGCCCCGCTGCGGAGGCATTCCTCGCACTGGCTCTGCTGACCGAGGAACTGCTGCGCGCGCTGCGCGGAAGCTGGTCTGAGGCGGAGGATGCCGTCAAGGGGCTGCACTATCCCGGCACCCGATTCCGGCAGAAGGCGGCGCGGGCCGCGCGGCTCCCCGCGGACGAGCGGGACCGCCAGCTGCGAGAGGCGGCACGGCAGCTCGCCGACGAGTTCGTCAACAAGATCCGCCGGCTCGACGCCCTGTTGCCCGGGATCGGGAACGCCGCGCTGCCGCCGAAGGCTCCGGCCCACGTCTCCGCGCAGCACCGCGAGCAACTCAGGGCGGTGCGCGGCCGGGTCTTCCAGATCATGCGAGACCACGGCGGCTACGAGGAGTACCCGGTGGCGGTCGGCGACTCGGTCCGCAAGCATGGTCCGGTGCTCGACGACGTTGTCTACGTGGCCAACTCGCGCTTGCGCCCAGATGAGATCGCTCATGTCCTCGAACCCGGATATGTGCGCCGGCGCGAGGACGGGCGGGCGGAGCTGATCCGCTCGCCGAAGGTGGTGGTGGCCCGCTGAGGGGACAAAGGAGGAAGGACGATCGAGACCCACGGACGGCGACTCGTGGGCTTTGATCGTCCTCAGTACCGTGCCGGCGAGCGAACGGGGACCGACGTGCCGCGCTACTGCTTCTGTGCCCCCGATCAGCCCCCCTGGCCGGCGCGCCCGGACGACCGCTACTGCGCCCTGTGCGGACGCGAGTTGCTGGCCGTCGTCCCGCACACCCCTCTCCTGGGCGCGGGCTCTCCGCCCCTCGTCGTCGCCTACCTCCACGCCAGCGAGAGCTTCTGCGCCGGCACCTTCACTCTGGATCTGACCGGCCTGGTCGGCGCCGCTCCCGGCGTTCACTGGGAGCCGCTGCCGGGTCCGACCCTCGACCTGCTCGACCACCGCCTCGTTTCGCCGACCGCCCTGGAACTGTCTCTCTGGTCCGACGCCACGCCGGAGCCGAACGCGGGCTGCGCCCTGCTCACCGTGACGCTGCACGGGCGACGGTTCCCGTTCGAGGTCCGGGCGTATGTCGTGACCGAGCCGCGCTGCCGGACGCGCCTGAGCCTGGGCGGCAAGGACGAGCCGTCCGGGTCGCTGCTGGTCATCGGGCGCGACCTCGGGCGGACGACGACATACCTGGAGTTCGAGCCGGGGCCTGGCGTCCCGGCGGCCTGGGGGGAGATCCACTGCGATCACCCGGCCGTCGCCGTTACCCCGCTCTATCCGCGCAAGGCGCAGGCGCCCGCCCTGGCCGAGGTGCGCTGGGATCCGGCGTGGCTGCGGGCCGACGGCGAGGTCGAGGAGATCCTCTTCCGGGTGCGCCCGCGCGCGCTGCCGGAAACCGTCTTCCGCCAGCGCGTCTGCCGGCGGCTGCGGCGGCCCCTGCGCTTTCAGCCCGCCGTCCTCGCCATTGACAGCCTTGCCGAGGACGCCCCGGAAACCCGCCTGGTCCGGCTGACCAACGAGGACACGCGCCCCGTGGTCATCCGCGAGGCCGTTCCGCAGGTGCCCTGGATCCCCGGCGTCGAACTCTCCCCCGCGACCCCGCTGCGATTGCTGCCGGGGGAGAGCGCGACGCTCCTGCTCAGCCTGCACTTCCAGGAACGCACCCATGTCCCGCCGCCTTACGAGGGGACCATCGGGCTGGCACTCGCGGGGCGTGCCGGCCTCACCTACCCGGTCCGGGTCGAGGCCGTGCGTCCGCCGCAGCGGCTCGCCGGCCCGCTGCTGATCGACCCGGGGCCGCCGCGCGTCGTCCTGGCGAACTGGGAGGCCAGCTGCCGGCGCGTGGCCTACCTTCCGTCGTCGGGCGACGGTGGGATCGCCCCCGAGGATCTCGGCCTGTCCCGCCGGGACTACGCCGAGGCGGTCTACGGCGTGCGTCCGGCGGCCCCGGTGCTGCGCTTCCTCGTCGCCGCCGCGCGGACGCGCTGCCGGCTGCGCGATCGTCTGGAGGTCGGCGCGGTGCGCCTGTGCCGCCAACCGTGGGTGCCGGTCGATTTCGCCGCCGACGGGGTGGAGGTGAGCGACCCACACGGGCACGCGCCTGCGGGGACGCGCGTCGTTCGGTTCGACGTGTGGAACAGCTACCTGTGCGCGGGACCGGGGTCCGAACCCGTCCCGCTGCTGCTGCCGGGCGAGGCGGCGCCGGCGCCGGGGTCCGGCGCGCTGCGCTGGCTTGGGCAGCGCTATGCCGAGGCACTCCGGACGCGGCGGCGGGCGGTGCCGGTCGAGATTGAGGCCGCCGCCCGGGGCGCTGACCTGCCCCCCCACGCCCTGTGGATGCGCCTGGCGTGCGAGGCGCTGGCCCTCGATTATCGGTGGGGGCCGGCCTACGCCTGGCGGCGCCTCCTCTGCGCGTGGCGGGCGGAGATGCCGGACCTCGGCCCACCCCCGTTCACCCCGGTCGTGGCCCACCTTCACCTGACCATCTGCGCCGCCGACTACGCGCGGCAGGTCGGCGCGGCCCTGCTCCGGCAGGGACTGGCGGAAGCGGCCGGCGGGGTGGCGATCGTCGGCCCGCTTTTGCATGGGCGCCTTTTCGCCGACGTGCTAAGATCCATGCTCGGCTCGGGCGGGCTGGGCGCGGCGTGCGTCGCCGCCTCCTGGGCCGAGTGGTTCGCGCCGCCCGCGGCCGCCACGGAATCCGCCTGACGGCAGCACACCCCGCGCCGCTTTCACTCCCCATCCGCCGGCGCCGCAGGTCGAGCGCCCCGACGAGGCTCCCATGACGCGCATCTGCTTCTGTTTGTCCGGGCTGCTGGCGACGCTCGTCACCCTGGCAGGTTCCGCGTCCGCCCAGCAGCAGCCGGGGCCGAAGGACGAGCCCGACCGGCCGCACGACCTGATCCTGGCAGTGGACGTTTCGCGCAGCATGCTCGGCACGTACCGCAACGGCACCCTCCCGGCCAACGACCCGGAGGGCATCCGCTGGGACGGCATTCAGTTCCTCATCGACGTGGCCCGCGACCACGACCGCATCGCCCTGGTCCTGTTCCGCGCCGAGAACGAGGTGCTCACACGTTTCATCGACGCGAAGACCGGGTTCGTCACCCTCGGCCGGCGGTACGACTGGGACGGCCAGCCGCGGACCGGGCGGGAACTCCTCAAGGAGCTGGTTGCGGAGGTCCAGCGGCGCGAGGCGAAGCTCGTCGCCCGTATCCGGGAGCGCGAGGCCCGCAAGGAAGTCATCACCGACGCGGACTACCGCGATTACACCCTCGATCTGTTCGCCAGGCACCCGCGCGGCAAGAAGATCACCCTCGCCCACGGCACGGCATCGCTGCTGGCGCTCGAGCGGATCCGCAAGACGCTCTTGCCGGAAGCCGGCAAGGACGGAGCCCGCGCGTGGACGATGCTGTTCACCGACGGCGAGGAGGAGGCGTGCGCCGAGGGATGGGGCACGCAGTACGCGACGAAGGACTACGCCTATATCGACCAGCGCAAACCGCTCCGGGGTGAGCAGCTCGAGGCCTGGGTCGGCGAGCGGTGGGGTAAGCCGTTCCGCGACCGCGGGGTGCCGATCATCGCGTTCGGCCTCGGCAAGAGCTGCGACCGTCCGCTGCTGCGCAGCCTCGCCCGCACCTCGACCGCGGCCGAGCGCCAGCGCTACGGCGCCAGCTACGAGCCGGAGACGAACCTCGACCTGCTGAAGGATCTGCAACACCTGCTGTGGGAGCTGCGCGAGGCGTGGCGGCTGGAGGTGCCGCGGCGGGTGCCGGCCCCGGGGCGGGAGATCTTCAGCGTGCCGGGGGTCGGGCTGTGGGACGACCTCGGCGTCCTGGTCTACCGCGAGCCGGTCGGGCCGCGGCCGCGCGCCCTCGCCCCGGACCCCGCCCACATGAAACCGCCGTGGATCGGGACCGCGGAACTCGCCGCCCTGAAGCCGCGCGTCGGCCGTTCGCACTGGTACTACGCCCTCTCGCGGGAGACGCTGACCGGCCTCGGCGCTCCGCGCGGCAGCCTGGAACTGAGCGTCGTCCGTCCGGCCGCGCAGCACGACGACTACGTCACGCGCTGCATCGCGGCCATGCGCGCAGGGGTGGCGTTCCGGTACACCGGCCCCGGCCCGGACGAGCGCCCGCTTTACACGCCGCGCGACCTGATCCCGTTCGAGGTGGAGTTCACGCCGCCGCCGCTACCCGCCGGCGCCAGCCCGTTCCAGGCCGAGGATTTCAAGGTCGAGGTGACGGTCACCCCGGTCGGCGGTCGGCCCGAGACGTTCGAGCTGGAGTTGCAGCCGGCCGGCGCGGGACCGACGCGCACCTTCCGCAACACCGGCAAGGTGCTGGACGGGACCGCCGCCTCGTCCGGCGCCAGCCCGTTCGTCGGGTCGTGTCATGTCGATGTCACTGTCACCGGGGTGCGCGGCCCGCTCGCGGGCGCCCGGCGCAGCCTGATTCGCCGCACGCTGGAAATCGGCCCTTACCCGGCGCTGCGCCTGCCCGCGGCGCTGGAGCTGACCAACGCAGCCGGCTCGGGCGAGGCCGCGCTCGATCTGACGCTCGCCCAGCGCACCGCCCCGGACGGACTGCTGACCGAGACAGATGTCGCCCTCAAGGAGTTGCCGTTTTCGAGCAAGGCGGCGGTGCCGCGCGCGGCCCTCCGACTGCCGACCGGCAAGCTGGCCCTGCGCGGCAAGGGCGAGGTGCTCAGGGTCGGGTTGACGCCCGAGGCGTGGGCGCGGCTGCCGGTCGGCGTCTACAAGTACGGCGTGATCGAGGTGCGGCTGCCGTGGGAGCAGAAGCCGACGCGGGTCGGCCTGATGGTGCGCAAGGATCCCTACCCGCTCGCGGCGCAACCGAACGTGTTCCGCCTCGACATGGCGGCCCGGAGCCGGGGCAAGCCCGCGACAAAGGAGGGCGCCGGTCCTTCGCGCCGGATCGAGGTGGAGGTCGAGCTGAAAACGCCGCTGGCGACGGCCGAGCCGATCTGGCTCAGCGCCGCCCGCACGGAGATCTGGCAGGCGGACGCGGCCGAGTGGAAGGCCCGCAAGGAGCCGGACCGGGTGGACTTCACGCAGGTCGAGGACGCGAGCGGTCGGCGGCTGAAGGAAGACGCGGGGACGCCCGCGACCATCCCCTTCCGTGTCGCGGGGCTCGGTCCGGATCACGCGAAGCCGGCCCTCGGCGCGGGCGGGCGGCAGAAGGCGCTCCTGGCGCTGACGCTGGCCCCGCTGGCGGCGCTGCCGGGCGGCGGGTTCGAGCGCGTCTTCTACCTGGTCGGGCCGGGCGCCGTGCCGACGCCGGTGACGATCCGGGTGGTGGTGAACGCGGTCAGTCTGCACGACCGGACCGGCGAGCCGCTCGACCAGCTGTTCCTGCTCGGCCTGGCCGGTTCCCAGGTCCGGCACACCCTCACCTTCACCGCCAACCGGCCGGGCGCCCAGGTCAAGCAGGTGCGTGTCAAGCCGGGGTACGAACCGCTGCGCAACGTCTCCCTCAGGGGCTGGGACCGGCTTCCGCTCGCGGCGCACCTGGTCGTGGGGCGCCGCGACCAGGCGATGGTGGATCTCGGGTCGGTGCCGTGGTGCGTGCAGCCGGGCAAGTACCGGACGGAGGTGACCTTCCTGGTGGACTACGCCGACGGTGGCGAGGACCGCTCGCTGGAGGTGGCGTTGCCCGTCTACACCGAGGTGCTGCACAAGGGGGTGCGCTTCCAGCACGGCGATCACGAACTCCATGGCCCGCTGCGGCTGCGCTTCCCGGAGGACAGGTGCGCCGCGTTCGCCGAGACGCCGCTCCAGCTGCTGACCGACGCTCGCGAGATCCCGGTGCGCTGGCGAGCGAAGCGGGTGGCGGCCAAGGGCGGCGCGGGCAAGCTGCTCGGCGCGAACGAGGGCGAGCTGGATCTGCTGTTCGGCGGCGCGTCGGTGCTGACGCGCGGCGGGCCGAGCGATCCGCTCAACCGCGACAACCCGGTGTCGCTGACGGTGCGGCTGGCGCGGCGCGGGCTCGCTCCGGGCGTGTATCGCGCCGCGCTGGAGTTCCACTCGTTCGAGCACGACCCGAAGCTGCCGCTGGACAGGGCCGAGCCGGCCGGCGTGGCGGACACGCTGGCGATCGAGGCGGTCGTTCCGGGCCGCCAACTCGACGCGGTCAGAGCCGGCCCGAGCCCGTACCTGGGCGAGAAGGGCAAGATCCACGCGACGCTGACCTGCTACGACTGCAACCCCGGGCCGGGCGAACTGCGAGCGCTCGACGGCGCCGGGAACCCGACCGGCCCGCCGCTGCCGGTGGGCCGGGCGGAGCGGGTCGAGTCCGACCCGGCCGTGCCCGGCGTGAGGTACTACCACTACGCGATCGAAGTCGAACCGGCGAAGGTCGGCAAGAACGGGTATCAGCTCTCCTGGCCGGGGCTGTGCCCGGGCGACCCGGCCCAGGCCCGCGCGGTGACGGTCGAGGCGTTCGGCGTGATCGAGGTCAAGCATGACGTGGTGTCCGTCGGCGAGGAGGTACTGATTCACGCCCGCATTGACCCCGCGAAGGCGCCCGAGGGCGGCTCGCTCGTGCTGCACGTGCTCGACACGGCCGACCGCGCGGCCGGGCCGGTGGAGGTGACCCTGCACGACGACGGCAAGACCGAGAGCGGCGACGAGCGGGCCGGAGACGGTGTCTGCACGGTACGGCACCGCTTCGCGGGGGCTGGCGTCTACGAGATCGTTTACCCCGAGGCGGGCGGGCCGGGGCCGCTCCGGCCGCGCACGGTGCGCGCCGATTACGAGCTGCAACCGCCGGACCGGCTCGGGATCCTGGAGTACGGCAGCGGCGACCGGCTGCGCTGGCTCGGCATCCGCGAGGATCTGTCCGACCCGTCGGCCGTGCGGCTGACGAATCGGCGATCGGAGCGGCTGCGCTGGAAAGCGCGGCTGCGCTTCCCCAAAGGCGGCGCCGAGGCGAGCCAGGTCACCGAACGCAACATCGACACCCTGCCCGCCGCGCTCCAGCCCGATCCGCGCCACCACCTCGACGCGCGGCTCATCGCGGAAGGGGCTGGCAACGAGGCGGGCAAGGAGTGGAGCGCCGGCGGGGTGCTGGCACGCGACCAGACGCAGGAACTGGGCTTCGAGGTGAAGCTGCCGCAGCCGGCCCTCGACGAGGTGTACGGTGACAGCGCGGCGGGGGCATCGCACCCGACCCTCGGCAAGACGAGCGCGGTACTGCTGGAGGTCGAGCTGGAGTGGCTGGACAACAACGAGCAGGTGGTGGCGCGGCGGACGATGCGCATGCCGGTCGCGGTCGCGACGCGCCACTGGGCGATGAACCCGAAGCCGTGGATCCTGGGCGGGCTCGGTGTGGTGGGGTTGGTCGTGGCGGCGCGCCTGTTGCTGCGGATGAGGCGCCGGAGTCCGAAACTTGAACCGGCGACCGCTGCGGCGCCCGAGATGCTTCCCGCCGGTCCGCAGGCAGCGCCTCGGCCCGAACCGCCGGCTCCGGCGCCGCGGAAATACACGCTGCCCTCGTCGGGCGGTGACGACCTCCCGGAGCACATGCGGTGAGGGGGATTACCAGCCGCGCGCGGGGAGACCGCGCGGCTGGTACGCACTTCAGCCGTTCGAGCGGTGCAGCTCGGGGAAAACGTCGGCCGGCAGGCCGGCGGCGCGGATGCTCTCGCCGAGCTTCTTGACCGCGGCGAACCGATAGTTCGCCACCTGCTGTTCGCTGATGTGCAGCAGCGCCGCCACCTCGCGGTTTGGCAGCCCCTTCACGAACAGCAACTCCAGTACCTTGATGCGCAGGTAGTCGCCGCGCTCCTGCCACTGCCGCAGCAACTGCCCCAGGCACCGGACGACCGCCTCGACCTCCAGGTTTTGCCGCTCCTGGCTGCGGGCGACGCTCGACGCGGCCGGGTGTTCGTCGAGTTGCTGGTGCAGGACGTCACCGGGGCTGTCGGAGACGTGGTGCAGCGGATGCCGGCCGGTGCGGCGCAGGTGATCGGTGAGCTTGTACGAGGCGATGGTGAACAGGTACGTTTGCAGCTCGCGATTCTCGTCGAAGTTTGGCAGGCTGTTGAGGAATCCGACGAAGGTTTCCTGAACGACGTCCTCGCTCGCGGCCCGGTCGTGCAGGCGCCGGTCCACGAACGCGAGCAGCCGCCCCTCGTAGCGCCCGATGAGGTGTTGCCACGCCTGGCCGTCGCCCTGACGGATCTGCTGAATCAGCAAGCGGTCACTTTCCGAGGGCATCGGGCTCCCTTCGCGCTGTCCTGGCGGATATGCGTGCCCGCCGCTAGATCCGGGTCAACGCGCTGCCGCTTGCGGCTTGGCGAGACCGGACAGGGGGCTCTCGCCAAGCCGCAAGCGGCAACAAGAACGGGTCACGACCACCACCACAGCCCAACGCCGGCCGCCGCCAGCAGGCCAACCAGTCCGCCCTGCAGCCAGCGGGAGTAGGAACCCCTCGTCCACTCGTCGAGCTTGAGGTAGCCTACCACGCCGACCAGCAGCAGCACCACCCCGACCAGCACCTTGCCGAGCAGGCGCAGCCGCCCCTCGGCTCGCTCCGCCCGCGCGGCCTGGGCCAGCAGGTGCTCGGTCGTCGGGGTGACGGCCACCGGAAGCGTCCAGCACTCCAGCGGCAATTCGCGCTTCTGCCCGACGGGCTGGTCCTTCTCCTTGCGGCGGGTGGCGGGTCCGGTAACGAGGTGCTTGCGCACGAACGCGACCGATGGGGACCAGGAGAGTTCCGGGTTCCGCTGGCGCAGGAAGTCCTCGACCAGCGACCGGGCCTTGCGCAGCGCCGCCTCCTCCGCCTCGGCCTGGTTGCGGCCCCAGCCCTCCACCTCCCACGACGCCAGCGGCTTGTGGGCGGTCGCCCAGACCTTCGCGCCGGCCTCCAGGAAGCGCGCCCGGGGCAGCCGAACCCCACCCTGCCCGCCGGCGCTGGCGGTCGCCACACCGAGGGCTGCCAGACCGGCCAGGAGCATACTCGCGGTGCGCATGGGTTCTCCTCCCCGTTTCCGTTCAGGCGTACCGCAGCCGCAGCCGGCGGCTGCGCGGCGGCGGGGGTTCTTCCCACGGGCTGACCAGCTGAATGATTACCGCGCTCATCAGCAGCGCCACGAACCCGACCGGCGGGCTCGTGTGCGGCCAGAAGTACAGCAGCACATAGCCCCAGAACCCGGCCGCCAGCACCGCGAACAGGCTGAAGCGCTGTGGCCGGCGCCGGTCGGCCATCCGCCACCAGCGCAGCGCGAAGAGCGCCAGCCCGAAGTACGCCAGGTAGCTCGCCGCCACCGGCAGGTCCGGCCCCTGGCGGAACCACGTCCGCCACGACCACCGCGGCGGCGGCGCGGCGGCCTCCACCGGCGCGACGGCCGCCTGCGCCTCGGCGGCGCTCGCTTGCGCCGAAAACAGGTCCGGCAGGTCGTGCCCCTCCAGCCAGATCGCCCCAACTCCGATCAGCACGCCCAGGCACATCAGCACCACGCGGCGCCGCCACGAGTCCTCGACGCGCGTCGTCCACAGCTTGGCCGGCACCAGGACCGCCCAGCAGGTCGCGACCGTCAGGTAGAAGTAGCTGCCGATCTCGGCCAGGTCGTTCGTCCGCCGGACCGCCGCCCACAGGATGCACAGCAGCGCCGCGAGCAGGGCCGCCATCGCCATCGACCCGCACAACTCGGCCACGCGCTTGCGCGGCGGGATCACCACCGGCAGGGCGCTGGGGAGCGCCTCGGCCCGCGGCGAAACCGGCTCGGCCACCGGGATCGCTTGCCGCGGGACTGGCGTCCGGGCCGGCCCGGCGTCGGTCAGAGCGGCCACCTCCCGGGCCATCTCGCTTATCGTCCGATAGCGGTGCGCCGGGTTCTTCGACAGCGCCTTGCTGACGATCGGGACAAACTCGAACGGCAGCCGGCTCAGGTCCGGGGGCGAGGTCAGGTGCTTCATCAGGATCTCGCCCGCGCTCTCGCCCTCGAACGGGACGCGCCCGGTCAGCAGCTCATACAACAGAATGCCGGCGGCGTAGATGTCGATCTGTTTGTTGTAGTTGCCGGTCGAGATCTCCGGGGCCATGTAGTGAACGGTGCCAACGCTCTGCGTCTGGGCCGTGCGCTGGCTGTCGCTGATGAACTTCGCCAGGCCGTAATCGCCGACCTTCACCAGCCCGTTTTCGATGAAGATGTTTCCCGGCTTCAGGTCGCGGTGAACGATGCCGTGGTCGTGCAGATAGCCGATGGCGGCCGACAGGCCGGCGAACCACTGCCGGGCCAGCTCGGACGGCACGCCCTGCGGATGGCGGCCGAGGATGACGTTCAGCGTCTCGCCGGCGACGTACTCCATGATGACCCAGTGGTCGCCGTTGCGGTCGGTGCGCAGGTCGTACAGGTTGACGAGATTCGGGTGTTTGAAGTTCAGGCACTGGCCGATGCCGCGCAGCTCGACGTCCAG
>JAANMY010000810.1_pt1 | contig 40222 bp, 34 predicted proteins | sample 7279691 | NCBI WGS metagenome assembly JAANMY01 (sample SAMN14094543, study PRJNA606508) | bioreactor metagenome | isolation source: A lab-scale SPAN reactor treating ammonium-rich wastewater day 388 | place: Ireland: Galway | collected 2018-02-07 | reverse complement strand
GGCCCCGTGAATGAATTCACGGTCTGTTATCGAAAACCTGCTGAAGCAGGTTGTCATGGCAGAATGGCGTGATCAGCAACCCGTTTCAACGGGTTTCTTTGTATCAGCCGCCGAATTCATTCGGCGGCTTCTCCAAGGTGGTTCGTCCATTTTATGGCTGTCTATCAGCGTTGGGGATTGCTTCGGGACTATCGTCCCTCGCAATGAAAAAATAAGGTAAATTGTTACTAGAAACCTTTAGGGTTTGTTGTTGGGGCAAGTTGCGTTTTACAGCACCGTCTGCCGCGCCAGATCGACGTATTCCCCCCGCACCGCCCGGCCCGCGGGCAGGCCCAGCAAGCGCAACAGCCGGGAGATGAGGCCGGCTTTGTGCTCGGCGTCGCTAGCCGACCAGGTGCGGGCTTTGATCTCGATGAACGCGCCCAACCCCTGCGGCCGCGTCACCTGATCGATGTTCACCGCAAACTCGGTCTCTTCGAACATCACCCGATAACGGTGCCGCCATTTCACCACCTCGATCTCACGCCGCGGATTGAAATATTCGCGATAGAAACGCAAGGAATAGGTGGCCTGGGCCGTGTAACGGGAGCGGCTGAGGATCACCGAGTCCTGATACTCCCGCTCGTGCATGCCCTCCATCAGGGTCAGGGTGTAGGTGGGGCGCACGCTGAGGCCGCTGCCGCCCTCCTCCGGCCCGGCCAGCTCATTGTCCTCGCGATAGCGCAAGGAACGGCCCTCGCCCTCGAACAGGAAATAGGTGTCGAACTGCTGGCGGATCGATTGCTTGACGATCGGCAATTGCGTGGCCAGCAGCCGCGCTTGCAAGGCCTCGATATCCTCCACCGGGGCCTTGACCTGGATCTCGTAGGTTTCCTTTTGCTCGAAGCCGCCAATGGCCACGGTTTTGTTCAGCAGACTGCCCTCGCGCGCGGCCATGAAATCATTGATGCGGACAGCGATGGCCGCGGCCTGGGCCTGCACCTCCGCCAGATCGATGGTCAACAGCTCGCGGTCACGCAGCAGTTGCCGGCCCTGCACCCACACATGGCGCACATCCGCGCTCTTGGCCGCGTAGATGAGATGGCTGTAGACATTGTGCGGCGAGAGGTGGAAGCGGGGGGTGGCATGGGCCGCTCCCTGATCGACCACCACCACATCCGCGCGCTTGCCCACCTCCAGGCTGCCGGTTTCGCCGTGCAGATGCAGGGCGCGAGCGCCTTCGCTGGTGGCCATGGCAAAGACATCGGCCGCGGGCAGGGCCGTGGGATCGCCCGATGTGGCTTTGGGCAAAAAGGAGGCCAGCCGCGCCTCCTCGAACATGTCCAGATCATTGTTGCTGGCGGGGCCGTCGGTGCCGATGCCCACCGGCACGCCCGCGGCCCGCATTTTCAGCACCGGCGCAAAGCCAGAGGCCAGCTTCAGGTTGGAAGAGGGATTGTGCGCCACCCCGGCCCGGCTGCGGGCGAGGAGGGGGATCTCACGATCCACAATGTGCACGCAGTGTGCGGCGATGACTTTGGCGTCGAGCAGCCCCAGGTGATGCACATATTCGATCGGCGGATGCTCGAACTGCCGCAGCGCGTCCTGCACCTCCAGCGCGGTCTCGGAGAGGTGGATGTGCAGGGGCACATCGAATTCCAGGGCCAGGGCAGCGCTGGCTTGCAAGATGTCGGCCGTGGTGGTGAAGGGCGCGTGCGGGGCCACGGCCGGCGTGATCAGGGGATGGCCCTTCCACGCCTGCACAAACGCGCGGCAGCGCTCCAGGCCCTGATCGTAGGATTCGGCGTCGGGCGCGGGGAACTTGAGCACGGTCTGGCCGAGCACCGCGCGCATCCCCACAGCGGCTGTGGCCCTGGCCACATCCTCCTCGAAATAGTACATGTCGTTGAAGGTGGTGACGCCGCTGAGCAGCATCTCGGCGCAGGCCAGCCGTGTGCCCACATCGCAGAAATCGGGGCCGACGAACTCCCGCTCCACCGGCATCATGTAGCCCAGCAGCCACACATCCAGGCGCAGGTCATCGGCCAGGCCCCGCAGCAGGGTCATGGCCGCGTGGGTGTGGGCGTTGATCAGGCCGGGGATGATGATCTGGCCGCGGCAATCGACCACCTGCGCGGCCTGCACCAGGCCCGCCACCCGCTCCGCCGGGCCTACGGCCACGATATCCGCGCCCTCGATCGCCACCGCGCCTTCGACGATCACATCCCGCTTGGCGTTCATCGTCACCACAATGCCCCCCGTCAGCAGCGTATCGACCTTGCGCATGGATCAACTCCTTGAATTGATGAAAATGGACGATGGTTGCGGATGAGGCGGCAGGTCAAGCGGTTGGAGCGCTGCGAGCGCTCCAACCGCTGGGACTGTAAAGATCACTCATCCTCTCATCGCCTCACCTGCCAGGGTCGCGCGGCCGGCCAGGATGGCCATCAGGGTCAGGTTGAGAAAAGAGACGAGGCACCAGGGACAGATAGCGCGGATCAGGAAAAACTCGGTGTAGGTGAGGTAGGCAGAGAAGATGAAGCCGAAAAAGACCAGGGCGAAGAAGAGGAGATCGCCCCCCGCCTCCGCCAGATCGCCCCGCCACAGGCCGAGCAGCAGCAGCGCAGTCAGGCCCAGATAGGTCAGCAGCCCCAGATAGGCCACGGGGATGCCGAACAGATAGGCATAGATGCTGTTTTGCACGCTGCTGCAATCGCCGATGCCGCCGCAGACCGCTTCGGTATCGGTGAATTTCACCCAACTGAGATAGCCGGCAAGGACGATGCCGAAGAGGCTTTGCAAAAGCAAGCCGCGACGCAATGCCAGAGTCATCAGCGCCCCCCGGCCGCGGCCTCGACCGCGGCCTTGAAGGCTTCGGGCGTGAACGCGTCCTGATAGCGCTGGCCGTTGATCAGGATGGTGGGGGTGGCGTTGACGCCGGCGTTGCGGGCCTCGTTGTCCTCGCGCAGCATCTTTTCGATGTGCGTATCGCTATCCACACACTGATTGAAGGCGGCGGTGTCCAGCCCGATCTGGCTTGCCAGGTTCTTGAAATCGCCGCTGTTCACGGCCCGGGGGTTGGCGATCAGGGCGGCGAAGAGGGCATCATGGTATTCCCAGAACCGGCCCTGATCCGCCGCGCACTCGGCCGCGGCCCCGGCCCGTACTGAATCGGGGCCGATGACGAAACGGTGGCGGAACTCGAACGTGGCCAGGCCGGGGGCGACCAGATCAGACATGATCGAGGACTTGACCTCCTGATTGAAGCGCTGGCAATGCGAGCACTGGAAATCTTCGTACGCGATGACCTCGACCGGAGCGTCGGGGCTGCCGATCGTGCGCCCGGCGACCGGCTGGCCGTAGCGTTCGCTGTAGCCGCCGGCCGTGGTAGCCGGCTCGGTGGGGACGCCGCGGGTGTTCATCCGCGCGGCCCAGGCCAGAACCAGCAGCAAGGCCGCGGCCAGACCCACGGCCAGCCAGAGAATGCGGCGGTTCGGGCCTGTTGCGGCGGGGGCGCCAATTGGGCGGCTGCCCTTGCGGGGGGTGGGAGAGGGCGTCTCAGAATCTTTCTTGGGCATAGCGGCGGGTGTGGTGAAGGGAAAAACGGGGATGTGGAAGATGCAAAAAAGGTCGCCAGGGCAGGCGACAGTGCCCAGGAGTATAACACGGGCGCGGGCAAAGCGGAAGTGGACGGAAAAGCGGCGGAGGTGTAGCGCCCGCGCGCGTAGGGACGAGCCTCCACGCCGTCAAATTGGCCGTCGGCATAGGGCGTAGCGCCCGCGCGCGTAGGGACGAGCCGAACACGCGCATTTGCGGGGTTTTCGCATCCCACGTAGCGCCCGCGCGCGTAGGGACGAGCCCCGACCGGCAGAAGCTCATCTCGCTGTGGCAAGCGGAGGTGTAGCGCCCGCGCGCGTAGGGACGAGGCCAGCGGAGCGAGACGTGATGAGCGAGAATGTGCGCGCGTAGGGACGAGGCCAGCGGAGCGAGACGTTCGCCAACAGCGAAAGGATCTTCCCGCTGGCCTCGTCCCTACACCGGCGTCCCGCGCCTGGCTCCTATTTGTGTTACGCCGCTTCGCACCGGTTTTTTGCCTCGCTCGCGGCAACGCGGCTACAATGCGCCGTTACCGCCGGAACTGCCCCCGCCCCGCGATCCTTATGATCCGCAGCATCCTCATCACCTTCCCATCCCTGCCCCAGGCCCTGCCGCTGGGCCTGGCCCTGCTGGTCGCGGCCCTGGGATTGAGCCTGGCGCCCTTGCCGCTGGCCGCGCTGGCGCTGCTGGGGCTTGGCTTTGGCGTGGCGCTGCTGCTGCAACCTGTCGTCGGCCTCTTCGCTCTGGCCCTGGCCCTGCCCGCCGGCCCCCTGCTGCGCCTGAATTGGGGCGCGGCCACCGTCGGCCTCACCGACCTGCTGACCCTGGCCACCCTGGCCGCCTGGCTGCTGCGCCAGAGCCTGCGCCGCCAGCCGCTGCGTCCTGCGCCCCTGCTGTGGCTGCTCCTGCCCCTGCTGGCCGCGCTGACCCTTTCCACCCTGGCCGCGCGCTCGCTGGAGCAAGCCCTGCCCGAGCTGTTGAAATGGCTGGAGATGGGCATTCTGCTCTTCCTGGCCGCTCAATTGCTCAGCCCCCGCCTGCGCCTGCCCCTGGCCCTCATCCTCATCGCCGGGGCCGGAGCCGAAGCCCTGCTCGGCCTGCGCCAATCCCTGCTGGGGGCCGGGCCAGAGGCGTTTCAGATGGGCGGGTTCCTGCGAGCCTACGGCGCCTTCAACCAGCCCAACCCCTTCGCCGGCTATCTGGGCCTGCACCTGCCCCTGGCGCTGGCCCTGACCCTGTGGGCGCTGACAGCCCGCCAGGGCCGGCCTCGCCCACTGCTGGCCGCGCTGCTGGCCGCGGCGACCCTGCTCATCACCGCCGGGCTGATCGCCAGCTGGTCGCGCGGGGCATGGCTGGGCGCCGCCGCCGCCGCCCTGACCGTCCTCGCCCTCCTCTCCCTAACCGGTCGGGCGCTGCTGCTGATCGGCGGCAGCCTCGGCCTCCTCGCCTACCCCCTCCTCCCCCCCGCGCTCACCACCCGGCTCAGCAGCATCACCTCCCTCTTTGGCCTGTGGGATGTGCGCGGAGTGGCCGTCACCGACGCCAACTTCTCCCTGCTGGAGCGGGTGGCGCACTGGCAAGCCGCCTGGCAGATGCTGGCCGACCATCCCTGGCTGGGGGTAGGCGTGGGCAACTGGGCGCTGCGCTACCCCGCCTATGCCCTCGGCCCCTGGCTCGATCCCCTGGGCCACGCCCACAACGTGCTCTTCCACCTGGCGGCGGAAGCAGGACTGCCCGGCGCGCTGGCCTATCTCTGGTTCTGGATCGGCGGCCTGGCTGCCAGCCTGCTCGCCCTGCGCCGCAGCCGCGGCCTGCAACGAGCCTTCGCCGCCGGCGTCTGCGGCCTCCTCGTGCACCTCTCCATCCACAACCAGGTCGATAACCTCTTCGTCCAGGGCATGCCCCTGGTCGTCGCCCTGGCCCTGGGCCTGTTGCCCTTCCCCGCCCATCTCCCCGCCGATGCACACCACTCCTGACACCATGATGTCCGACACCCCCTCCCCCACGCAAACGCTGTTGCACCGCGTGGCGGCGCGCACCCCGTTCAACCCCAAAGAACTGGAGCGCTTCCTCAAGTTCGCCACCGTGGGGGCCATTGGCATGGTCGTCGACCTCACGATCCTCAACCTGTTGATCAAAGTGGCCGGCTTTGCCCTGCTGATCGCCAACAGCATCTCCTTCTCGACCGCGGTGATCAGCAACTTCACCTGGAATCGCTTGTGGACCTTCCCCGAGAGCCGGGAGCGGCCGGTCGCCACCCAACTGGGACAGTTCGCCATCGTCAACATCATCGGCCTGGGCATCAACAATCTGGTGCTGTGGCTGGTCTATCAAGCCCTGCGCCAATTCATCGCCGACCCGTTCGACTATAACCTAGCCAAAATCGCAGCCATCGGCGTGGTGCTCTTCTGGAATTACGGCGTCAACCGGCTGTGGACATACAAAGGGCTTTGAACCATCCGACGAAAACGGAAGATGGACGATGGACGATAGACGATAGACGAAAGACGAAAGATCGAGTCCACAGTCGATCCCCCCTTCGTCCTTCATCTTCCGTCCATCGTCTTCCGTCTTCCGTCCATCGTCCACCGTCCATCGTCTTCCGTCCTTCGTCCTTCGTCCTTCGTCTATCGTCCATCCCCCATGCGCATCGGCATTGACTACACCCCGGCAGCCTTGCAAGGCGCCGGGATCGGGCGGTTCACCCGTGGGCTGGTCGACGCGTTGGTCGATTTACTACACGAAAACGACCAGATCGCCCTGCTCTATCCTCGCGGCGACGCTCCCTTTGCCCGGCAGACCTGGCCCGATCAGGTGCAAGTGCGCCGCCTGCCCCTGCCCGACCGCTACCAGACCATCCTCTGGCACCGGCTGCGCCTGCCCCTGCCCGCCGACCTGTTCACCGGCCCTCTCGATATCTTCCACGCCCCCAATTTTCTCCTCCCGCCCGTGCGCCGGGCCAAACGCCTGGTCACGATCCACGATCTGGCTTTTTTGGTCACACCGCAATACGCCTATCCCGGTCTCCAACGGTTTCTCACCCAAACCGTCCCCCGCGCGATTGCCGCCGCCGATCACATCCTCGCCGATTCCGCGGCCAGCAAACAAGACGCCCTGCGCTTTTTCAACCTGCGCCCCGAGCAGATCACCGTGATCGGGGCCGGGGTCGAGCCCCGATTCACTCGCCTGAAACCAGAGCATCTGCGCGAGACACAGCAGAAGCTGGGCCTGCACTGGCCCTTCGTGCTCTCACTCAGCACCCTCGAACCCCGCAAAAATTTCGATGGCTTGATCCGGGCGTTTGTCGAAGCTCGCAAACGGGCGAACTTCCCCCACCATCTCGTCATCGCCGGCGGCAAAGGCTGGCTCTACGAGAACATCTTCGCAGAGATCCGCCGGGCGGACGCAGGTGATTATGTGCACTGGCTTGGCCGAGTCGCCGACGATCATCTCCCCGCCCTCTACAATCTCGCCGATCTCTTCGCCTTTCCCAGCCATTACGAAGGCTTCGGCATCCCCGTGCTGGAAGCGATGGCCTGCGGCACGCCGGTGCTGTGCACCGACACCAGCAGCCTGCCGGAAGTGGCGGGCGACGCCGCCCATCTCATTCCCACCGGCGATCACGCCGCCCTTGTCGCGGCCCTGGCCGACCTGCTCAGCGACGAGGCCGCCCGCGCCGAGTTGGCCCGCCGCGGCCCGGCTCAGGCAGCCCACTTCACCTGGCAAGCCGCCGCCGCCCGTCTCCACGCCGTCTATCAGCAGGTGTTGGGGTGAGGGGGGGGGACGGTCGAGGATGGACGAAAGACGAAGGACGAAGGACGATGGCGACGCGATCTATCGTCTATCGTCTATCGTCTATCCCCGCCTCCTCGCCGCGACCCCAGCGGTCGGAGCGCTGCGAGCGCTCCGACCGCTTGACCTGCCGCCAGTCTCCGCTCCCCGCCAGTTCGTGACCGACGGGAGCAGCATTTCTCCGCCTCTCCCCTTCTCCCCTTCTCTCTCTCCCTCTCTCTCCCTTCCCATGATCCGCCGTTTCACTCCCTCCGCCGCCCTGATGCTGGCCCTGGGCCTGCTGTTGCTGGCCCTCGGCTATTGGCGCGCCTGGCTGCCCCATTCCAGCGCCGCCCTCACCCTGCTCGGCGTCGATCTGCCGGAATTCGTCAAGTTCGTGCCGGAGGTGCGCAGCGGCCAGATCGCCCTGCGCCGCGAGGTGTTCTTCCAGCCCCTGCTGGCTCTGACCGGGGGCATGCTGCTGTTGGCCACGCTGCGACAGCCGCCGCTGCCCGGCTGGATGCGGCTGGCCCTGGCGGCGCTGGTCATCCCCGCGGCCCTGTCCATGCTGCCCCCGGCCTGGACGCCGGCCCTGCTGCGCACGCCGGAGTTCCGCACGCAAGTGTGGTACATCCTGCTCTTGCTGCTGGGTGTGGCGCTCTCCCCCCTGCTGCAGCGTTTTCTGCCCGACCGCGTGCGGGGATTGCTGTTTGTGGGGCTGGCCCTGTTGCCGCTGCCGGCCCTGCTGGCTTATGTGCGCTTGCAGCCGGCGCTGGCTGTGCTTTATGGCCAGGCCCCGGCCCTGGGAGCGGGCTTCTATCTCACCGCCGTGGGCGCGCTGCTGCTGGGCCTGGGCGGGGGGCTGCTCATCCTGCGCCCTGGCCCGGCCAGACGGCGCGCCTGAGGACAACAAGGCCCGCCGCCCGCATGGCATGGCGCCAAGGCGGACGGCTCGCCCCTCACTCCCTCGCCACCACGGTGTCGTACAGCCCGTAGTACGTCAGTCCGGGGTGGCTCTCGATGCCGGTGTAGCGCAACGACGCATCTTCGTAGCGCCGGAACGCGAACACGGCCTGATTCATCTGCTCAGTGTTGAACACCTTGAGGCGCACGAGCAAGTGGAAGTCCTGCACCAGGTCGAGCATCGCCTCGATCATGGACGCCGGGGTGAAGACCTCCCCATGGTCGGCGACGCGTTGTTTGGACTTGATGGACTCATGAGACGGTCGATTGCGGGTGATGCTTTTTTGTGATTGTGGCGGCCGAACGGAGTCATGGCGTCATGGGCGCGCTGCGGTCAAACAGACAACTCGGTTGGCGGAGCCAGTCACTGGTTCAGGCTGCTATGGCATTGCCTACCTGGCCGTCTACTCTGACCCGCGATACTCATCAACGATACGCCGAATCTGCGCCGCTGAAACATCCGCTTGCTCGGTCTTGGAGTAGATCGTCACCAATACGATGTTGACAGTGGTCCTCAAGTAGTAGATGATCCGGTACCCGCCACGTTTGCCTTTGGCGCTATCTTGATTCGGTACACGCACTTTGAACAGCGTGTACCCTACCCCCGGAATCTGGTCACCAAGTATCTCTCCGGCCTGCAGCGCCTTGATCACAGGAGCTACGTCATCGCGGATGTGCCGATACTTCTTGGCCAGGGTGCGGAGATTGCGCTTGAACTCCGGGGTGAATTGTACGTCGATCATTGCGCCTTGCCGGTCAGGCCTCGATCCCCGTCCACAGTTCACTGATCGGCAAGGTTTCTCCCCGCAACGCCTCTTGCCAGCCCTGACGGAAACTTTCGTCGGCCGGCTGCAAAGCAATGCTTTGACGAAACAAATGGATCATCTCCAGCAGCAACGGCAAGTATTCATCTGGCGTCTGCGCCACTTCCTGGCGGATCCGGTCGGTGTAGGTGGCATGATAGGTCGTCATTTTCACTGTTCCTTGCTTCGACAAGCGATTGCTCCCATTGTGCGCCGTATCAGCTCCTTTTGTCAAGTGGTTTTTGCTGACCACTGACCGCGCCTCACTCCCTGGCCACCACGGTGTCGTACAGCCCGTAGTGCGTCAGCCCCGGGTGGCTCTCGATGCCGGTGTAGCGCAGCGACGCATCTTCGTAGCGCCGAAAGGCAAAGACGGCCTGGTTCATTTGCTCGGTGTTGAACACCTTGAGGCGCACGAGCAAGTGGAAGTCCGCCACCGTCAGGCCGGTGACGGCCAGAAACAAGTCTGGCTCCAGCTTGGTGATCACGTCCTGCAGCGTGTTCTCGCGGAAGTCGGTCAGATACATGAACGCGGGGATGCGTGTGGCGAACTTGATCAGCTTCTCCTGGACGAGTTTGCGCTTGGATTTGTACTCCTTTTCCTCGTCGCTGAGCTCCCGCTTCTCCCCGGCCGTCAGGTCTTTGTCCTTGGCCTTCTTCTTCAGCGCCTTCACCTTCTCGCTCTTATTGATGATGGTCTCGATGATGTTGTCGCCCAGCGAGCGCCAGCCTTCGATGCGCTCGACCGCGGCCATGGCCTCGGGGTTGTCCATGATGCGGCGCAGGGTGTCGTTGTCCACGTTCACCAGCAGCGCGCTCTCCCACTTGCGGGCCAGCAGTGTGGCCGAGGTGCCCGCCATGGCGATGTCGAGAATGCCGCCGGCGTCGATCTGCGTCATGTTTGCGCCGTCGTAGGCCAGCACGGGCAGGAACGACACCAGATCCTTGACCGCGTTCTCCGGGTTCGGCTCGTTGGGCGACAGGCCAATGCCGTACTCGGAGAGCTGGCGCAGCGCGCGTGTGGGCGCAAAGTCGAACACGAAGCAGACCGGCTTGAGGATTTCTTCCTCGTTGGGGTCGTCGCCGTGGGGGTTCTTGATGGCCCACGGCGACTGCACGCGGAACGCGGCCTGAAAGTAGGTTTCCGGCGACTTGAGGTTGCGCAGCATCAGGATCGAAGACCACTGCGGCACGGTAACGCCGGTGGTGAGCTTACCACAGGAAAGCGTGATGGTCTTGGCGTCGAAGCCGCTGCCGATGGCCTGGCGCACCGGCGGCAACGCATCCAGCCCGATGCCGGCCGAAGCGCCGGCCGCGACGACCACCTGGTAGTCATGCCAGAAGGTGTTCTGCTTCTCGGCCAGCAGGTTGGCCATGGCGTGGCAGGCCGCGACGTTGGGCAGGAACCAGAACGAGTGCTGCAGGTAGGGCAGCAGGCGCACATCGGAGTACGGAAACGGCGGACGCGTGCCCGTCTTCAGAAACTCGACCGACTTGGGCGCGTAGCCGCCGCGGATAATGTCCAGCCACTTCTGCACGTCGTTCTTGTGCTTGAACTGCGCCCAGACACCCGTGCCCGATGCCTCGAAGAAGGCGTTGAGGTCGAACTCATCGAACTCGCCGCCGCTGGCGATGGCCAGCAGCTCGTCCGGCATCTGGTAGGTCAGCAGGCGCAATTGGGGCAGGCTGGCGTAGGGGTTCCATTGGGCCGGATGCTGCGCGGCGAACTGCGCCTTGGCCCGCTGCTCGTCGGTGTAAGTCCAGTTGAAGATCTGCTCCTCGATGAACTCGCCGGTGGCCAGCGCTCGGAACGGCGTGCCCGACAGGTAGAGGTAGGCCTTGGTCGTGATGGGCAGGAACTCGGTCTCGGCCTCGGCAAGCTCCTTGAACTCCGCCTCGAAGTCCTCGATGCTGACACTCTTGCTGGCCCGGCCGGAAAGGGTCGTGCCGTACTCGGCTTTGATCTCGGCGTTTACGTCGTCTTCGCCCTCGAAGAGATCCTTGGCGCTGTCCCGCCAGGCGCCGAAGTGGTATTCGTCGAAGACCACCAGGTCCCAGTTGATCGTGTGAATCCACTCGTTCTTGGGCTTGATGTTGCCCGCCGCATCGCGTCCCAGCAGGTCCTGAAAGGAGCCGAAATAGACCACCGGCGTGCGGCGGCTGATCTTCCTCGGGTCGCCGTCGGAGTGGCGGGAGAGGTACTGCCAGCCGTCGAAGTCCACGTGCGATTCCAGGTCGGTCTGCCAGGCATCCTCGACGGCCGGCTTGAAGGTGACCACGAGCACGCGTTTGGCGCCGAGCTTCTTGGCAAGCTGGTAGGCGGCGAAGGTCTTGCCGAAGCGCATCTTGGCGTTCCAGAGGAAGCGCGGGACCGCGTGCATGTCCTCCTGCCAGATGGAGTGGAAATAGGCGTGGGTCTTGTTGACGGCCTCGGCCTGCTCGCGGCGCAGGGCGAAGGTCTCGTGGTGCGCGCCGGTGAAGCGCTGGCCGGTGCGCAGCTCGGCGAGCACGGTCTGCACGTCGGCCACGGTGCAGCGCATCCACTCCCCCGCGGCCTTCTCAAAGCCCCTGTGGGCGAGGGCCGCGCGCACCTCGTGGTCGGAGAAGACCGTCCCGTCGTGGCGCTCGGCGGGTTCGTCCACCTCGATGCGGTAATTCCGGATCGCAGCAGTTCTGACCTGCTCCGCCACGCGCTGCTTGACGTCGCGCGTGGTCTGGCCCACCTTGAGCAGGCCTTGGTGCGCGGCGTCGTCGATGGCGTAGGCGTAGATGCGCGGCCGGGCGACAGGCTTGGGGGCGAGTATCTCTTCGATGGTGGGTCTGCTCATTGTGGCCCCTCGATGACTACCCAATGGCCGACACTTACAGGGACATTTACAGGGACATTTGCAGGTACGGACTGCTCCTCGCTGAGCTTGACGCGCTCCAGCAGGGCGTGGATGTCGCCGATCTTTTCGTGCCAGCGGGGATCGTCCGAGTAGAACTGTTCCAGCGGCGTCATGGGCGGGCCTCTGGCGTCGGCGCGAGGATTTCTTCGATGGTGGGCTTATTCATCGTCGCTGTCGTCCGGAATAACGGCATCGTCAAACTCGATGTTGTCATAGGGACGGATCTTCGACACAATGAAAACAACCTCATCCTCGGTCACCCTGTAACGCGTCGCGAGCCTCTCGTCTGTCCACTCCTCGTTCATGTCAAGGATAGGGACGAAGACGTATGCCGACTTGGTGAGGTGGTGCGAGTACATGAACTGCGCCACCAGGAAGCGGAAGAATCGCGTTTTCATATAGGCGACCAGGTTGGTAGCCTCTTGCTTGGTCTGATAACTGCCAACGACCAAATACGTCTCGGTACAGATGGTGCCTGGTGGGAGAATGTCTATCCGTGAGAACACTCTACGGCGACCGTCCTTGCCCGGATTGCCGGCGTGATCGTAGCCAACGTAGGATGTGATGACCTTCCACTTGTCGATAATCTCCGTCCCAACATCGATCTTGCTTCGAGGGTAAGGGCCTTCACCTTTCTCCCAACGAAGAATCAGGTCACCAGCCTTCTCTGGCCGGGCATCGGTAGCGAGTCCGAATGGTTTCCTGCTGGAAACCTGCTCACTCATCCGCCGCTCATTCTTCGCCGTCGCCTTGCGAATGATCGGCACGGCGGCGCTGTGCCGCACAAACGTAGGGAACTCATCGAGGCGTCGTTCGACAACGACGTGCGCGCCTCCAGCGATGTTCGTTACCTCACACGGGCCGCGAGAATCGCGATCCCATAAGAAGTAACAGACACCACCAGCGAAATCGATTCCAGGAAACGCTTCCTGGGCATTCTCGTAGTCCACCAATTTTCGGATGCGGTCGTCTGCCAACATCGTAGCGCGGAAGTCGCTCAGCCCCTTCCCACCGCCCAACCAACGCGATGGAATAACCATCGTGAGGTAACGTGGATCGAGTTTCTTCGCCTGTTCCACGAAGTGCTGATAAATGGGTGAGGCACTGCGTCCGTGCCCTCCATCGTCCAACTGGTATGGCGGATTGCCGACTATCACGTCAAACTGCATATCGCCTCCAAACAGCTCGGCGATGCGAGCCTTAATGTCGTTGGTGTGAATGAACGCATAGGCGTAGTTCTCAAGTCCTGCCTCACGATCCAGGATGGCTTTGGGCGCGCCACAGAACTCACACTTGGTGTCACTCCACGTATGCTCCACCCGCTCGAACCAGATGTTGCCGTCGTTGCTGGCGAAGCCCCTGGCGATGGAGTGGCTGCCCTGGGCGTGCTTCGAGCAATAGACGCTGCGCCGCGCCAGCAGGCTGGTGAGATGTGTGATGCCGATGCCGTACACCTGCCGCGTCAGGATGTGGTTGACGCGCTCCTCCAGGTCCGGCATCTCGTCCGCCAGCCCCTGGGTCAGGCGGCTGGTGATCTCGCGCAGGAAGACGCCCGACTTGGTGCATGGGTCGAGGAAACGCACCGTCTTGTCCGCCCAGAGGTTGGCGCCGCCATGATCCGCCGCCCATGCCGCGGCCAGTGTGTCCAGCATCCGGTTCGCCAGCTCCGGCGGCGTGAAGACCTCGTCGTTGGAGAGGTTGGCGATGCACGTCAGCACATCCGGGTTGCGGCCGCGCAGGGCAAAGCCGGCCTGAATGCTCATGGGGCCTCCGTCGCGGCGTCGCCGAACGCGGCGGCCAGCTCGCGCACCGTCATTGGCGGATAGGTCTTCAGCGGTGTGAAGAGCTCGTGCATGCCGAGGTCGGCGAAAAGCGTGCCCTCGGCGCCGTAAGCCGCCGATTGGGTGAGGGTGTCGAAGCGAAAATCACGGCGCTGGAATTTGCCCTTGCCCAGGTAGCCCCACTCGGCAAAGGTGATGGGCTGGCCGTCGTGCGTGCGCATCGTCAGCGCGTCGCCATGCACCAGGTTTTGCGCCAGCACATAGGACGCGGCCCGGTAGAGCTCGTCCGCCGCATCCAGGTGCAGGTACTCGGCCAGAATTTCCAGCACATTGGCGCGGCACTCGGCGATGTTGTCCGCCAGCAGTTCGATGCCGTAGATGCACATCAGCCCAAGCAGTGCATAGTGCCGCCGCTCGAAGTCGGATTTGCCGTACTTGCGTTCCACGGCGGCCAGCTTGCGCCGCAGGATCTGCACCAGGAAGTTGCCACTGCCGCAGGCCGGCTCCAGAAAGCGGGCGTCGATGCGCGCCGTCTCGTCCTTCACCAGGTCGAGCATAGCCTCGACCATCCACGGTGGGGTGAAGACCTCCCCGTGGTCGGCGACGCGTTGTTTGGACTTGATGGAGTTCATGGGTGGGTCCCGAAAACTATCGACCGGCAATGGACAATCGTCCCCCCAGCGCTTCAACAATTTTGCTGATTGTTTCAAACCGGGGGTTGCCATCCTCAGCCAAAGATTTGTATAAGCTGGCGCGGGTTACGCCGGCCTGCCCGGCGACTTCAGCCATCCCTTTGGCTCTCGCAGCCGTATTCAGTGCATGAATAAAGTCAGAAGTCGTGCCAGTCGCAAGCGCCTCTGCCAGGAATTCCCAGACATCTTCGTCCGTTTCCAGATGTTCTGCAACGTCGAATGGTTTGGTTTTGATCATCATGATTTACTCCAGTTCTTGAATCATTTGTCTGGCTTTTTCAATATCTTTGCTCTGGCTGGATTTACTACCGCCATTCAGCAGCAGAACCACCTGATGATGACGGATGGTGTAGTAAATGCGTAAACCACCGCCAAAGACAAAGCGTAGCTCAAACAAATTATCGCCCAGCGACTTAGAATCACCAAAATTGCCATTTTGAATTCTGTCGATGCGGGCAAGCACCTTGTTTCTTGTTGTTCTGCAGCCCGTGGCTCTCGGACTGCTGGGCCTGGTACAGATCCCAGCGCAACTGGAGATTCATCCAGAAATCGGGTGATACCTCAAAGAATTTTGCCAGCCGCAGGGCCGTTGCAGGCGTAATGCCGCGCCGCCCGTTGACGATCTCATTGATCCGCTGGTAGGGGACATGGATGGCGTCGGCGAGTTGGCGCTGTGTAATGCTCATCGGCAGCAAAAACTCCTCCAGCAGCATCTCGCCAGGCGGTGTGGGTTGGCGGTGGGTAGGAATGCGAACCATGTTATTACCTCGTCTCGCAGTCTCAGTGGTAGAAGTGGAAGCCCTTCGCCAGGTCGAGCATACAGGATGTAGATCAACATTCAAATCTATCTGTGCGCCGCTTCTTGGGCATCCGGTGAAGATCCTGGTTGGGCCATGACGGCTGCTTCCGCATGGAGCCTCAAACCAAGCGCCTTTGTGACTTTTAGAATCGTATCGAAACCAGGAACCCTTTCTCCTGATAGAGCTTTGTACAGGCTTTCGCGCGATAGGCCAGCATCGCGCGCAACTTGTGACATGCCCTTGGCGCGGGCAATATCACCCAAAGCCTTGGCGATAAACGCTGCATCGCCATCTGTTTCTTCCAGGCACGCCTGCAAATAGGCTGCCATCTCTTCAGGTGTGCGCAGGTGTTCAGCAACATCGTAGCGAGTTGTAACAGTTTTAGTCATGATAGGTTCCTATAGACTTTGCGCCAGGCGTATAGCAGTTCTAATGTCTTCTGCTTGCGTACTTTTATCGCCGCCAGCCAACAAGATGATCATCGCCTGACCTTGTTTTACAAAATACACGCGATAACCAGGGCCATAATCGATTCGCAACTCTGAAACGCCTTCACCAACCGGACTGACATCTCCTGGATTTCCAACAGCCAGTCTTTCGATCCGGACAAGCACACGAGATCGCGCCCTGATGTCGCGTAAGCCATCAAGCCACTTGACGAAAGCTTCCGTTTTACGGATTTCGATCATACCATGAGTGTAGTCAATCGGCTACATCTTGTCAAGGTGTGGCGCTGTGTTTGCTTCGTCCTCGGAACGGGTCTTGTCACAGCTTGGCGAGGCGGGATGTCACAGATCGATGTCATAGATGGACGGCCGGCCGGCAGGGCGTCAGGCCGAGCATACAGGCGGAAGCCCATCCCGCGCCGCCTGCCGCCACAAGCCCGGCAGCACAGACCTACGCCGCGGCCGCTTCCTCCGCGGCAACGGCCAGCCACAGCACCTGGTACGGCTCCAGTTCCACATCGCCCCCCAGATGCACCCGCTGCCCGGAGATCAGATCGTCGAAGGCATAGCCCAGCCCATAGGCGCGCACCAGATTGGCCGCAACCCGCTGCGGCTGCTCGCTGAAATTGGCCAGGACCAGCAAACGGGCCGGGCCGCTGCGCCGCAAATAGCCGAACACATGCCCGTTGCCGGCGTCCAGCACCGTCATCTCGCCGCCGGCCAGCGCCGCGCAGCCCTGGCGCAGGCCGATCAGCCGGCGCAGACGGGTGAAGACCCGCCCCGCCAGCGTGTCAGGATCGGCCCGTTGCGCGGCCCGCTCCCAATCGAACGCAGGCCGGTGCACCCAGCGGCTGTCGCCCGCCTTGGCCGGATCGGCGCGATAACTGTAGTCGTTCAGCGCCCCGATCTCATCGCCGAGATAGATCAGGGGAATGCCGCCGATGGCGAGGATGACGCTGTGGATCAGCAAAATACGGCGGATCGCCAGCTCCACCTCCGCCTCGGTCTCCTCGCGCAGGGCTTTTTCCAGCCCGGCCAGCGAGGCCGCCATGCCGGAGATGCGGGCGTCGCCGGTCTTGGGATTCTCCTGAAAAGGCAGGCCGCGGGCAAAGCTGCCGGGGAACCGCCCGGTGTAAAAATTGTTCAGAAAACGGCGGTGATCAAAGCCATTGATCCCCAACTGCCAGGCGTCGCCGTCATCGAACGTCCAGCCGATGTCGTCGTGGCAGCGCACGTAATTCACCCAGGCGCAGCGGGGATTGATGTGAAAACGGCCCCGCAGCGAGTGCGCCAACAGCTTCACCTCGCGCGTGGCCAGCGCCTCCCACAGCAACGCCATCAGCAAGGGATTGTAGGAAAGCTGGCACTCGCCGGGGTCGATATAGCGGGCCACTTCGTCAGGATGCACGATCGCCTCGGACTTGAACAGCAGCGCGGGCGCGGCGATGCGGGCGAGGGCGTTGAAGGCCTGGATCAGCACATGCGCTTTGGGCAGATTCTCGCAATTCGTGCCCAACTCCTTCCAGGTGAAAGCCACGGCATCGAGCCGCAGAATCTCCACGCCGGCATTGGCCAGGGCCAACATCTCCGCCGCCATGTGATTGAACACCACGGGGTTGTGATAGTTCAGATCCCACTGGAAGCTGTTGAACGTCGTCCACACCCACTTGCCGATGTCCGGCCGCCAGGTGAAATTGCCGGGCCGCACATCGGGGAAGATCTCGCGCAAGTGCGCGTCGTAGGCGTCGGGCATGGCCCGATCGGGGAAGAGGAAATAGAAATCGGCGTAATCGGGATCGCCCGCTTGCGCTTTGCGCGCCCATTCGTGCTCGTCGGAGGTGTGATTGAAGACCAGATCGAGCACGAGGCTGATGCCCTGCCCCCGCAATTCTGCCGCCAGCGCCTGCAACTCGGCCATGGTGCCCAGATCCGGGCGCACATCGCGATAGCTGCTGACCGCGTAGCCGCCATCATTCTCCGCGGCGGGGCTGGCGAACAGGGGCATCAGGTGCAGATACGTCAGACCCAGCTCTCGGAAATAGTCGATCTTCTGGCGGATCCCGGCCAGATCGCGGGCAAACAGATCGACGTAACAGACGCCGCCCACCATCTCATGCGCTTGAAACCAGTCAGGCGCGGCCTCGCGCTGCTCGTCCAGGGCCTGCAAGGCGGGGGGCCGCGCCAGCCACATCTCGGCGGCCGTGGCGAGAATGGCCTCGAGATGCCAGTAAAAGTCGTACTGATCGCCATAAAGTGTGTGCAGCGCGCGGAACAGGGCCGGAAAATGGCGTTGCAAGCGCGTTTCGAACCCCTGCCACTGCGCGTTGGATACGCTGGCGAAACGATCGCGCAGGCGTGGCAACAGGCGGCGCAGTGAAAGCGCCGCCCGCTCGCTTGATTCGACGTTCGCGCTCACAGTTTCACGCCATGCCTGTCGGCGAAGATGTGGCGAGTGCGTTCGATCTCGGCCTGTTGTCGCGCCTCGGCCCATCCCGCGGCTTCGCCCGCGGCTGCTGCCAGCTCGACGACCAGGGACGGCGTGGTCTGGCCCAACATGCCCAGCAGCGTGCGCCGCAGCAGCACGTCGTCGAGGCGCCCAACCATTTCGTGCGTGACCAGATAGGCGATCTCGCGGCGGCTGAAGTCGGGGGCGGCGGCCAGGGGCGCATCGGCCCCGGCAGCGATGAACGCGGCCACGTCCGCGGCGCGGGTGCCATAGCGCGCCAGCAACAGGGCCAGGCGCTCGGCAGACAGGCCGGTGGCAGCAGCAACGGTCGCGCACCAGCGCGAGCGGTCGGATGCAGTCGATGGGTAGTCCCGCCCGCCGCCGATGGGCAGATTCGCGGTGCTTTGGCGGCGCTGGCGGCCCAATCGCGCCAGCGTCACATCGGTCACCTGCTCGGCGAAGGCGCGGAAGGTCGTCCATTTGCCGCCGACCAGGGAGAGGATGGGATAACGCAGGGCCGCGCCCGCCTCGATCACCTCGATGCTGTGGTCGCGGCTGACCTGGCCGGCGGTCTTGGCGTTGGCCGCGGGCAGGGGGCGCACGCCCGAAAAGCGGAAAACAATGTGCTCGCGGCTGAGTTCGATGGCGGGAAACACCACATCGATCATATCGAGGAAGTAATCCACCTCTGCCTCGGTGCAGCGGGCGTCGTCGGGGTGGTCGATGAAGATGTCGGAGGTGCCGACGATCACCTTATCCAGCAGGGGGAAGATGAGGGTGATGCGGCCATCCTTGTTCTCGAAGAAAAACTCGTTATCGCCGATGGCCTGGCGCAGTTGGGGATGATCCAGCACCAGATGGGAGCCTTTGGTGCCGCCCATCAGCCGGCTTTCCCGGCCCAGGGCCTGGTTCGTCAGGTCAATCCAGGGGCCGGCGGCGTTGATCACGATCTGCGGGCGCAGGGTGAAGGTTTCGCCGCTGAGTTCGTCGCGCAGGCGCACGGTTTCGCCCTCCCCGCCCACCGCGCCGACGTAGTTGACGAAACGGGCCTGCGCGGAATCGCGCACGACATCAGCCAGCAGGTCGATGCAGATGCGTTCGGGCGAGGGCATGGAGCCGTCGTAATAGTGGGCCGTGCCGATGATGCGGGGGTTGAGATCGGGGAATTGGGCCAGCGACTTGCGGCGCATGATCAGGCGATGCCGGGGCACAGCGCCCTGTTTGCCGGTGTAGGCGTCGTACATGATCAGGCCGGCTTTGATCACCACGGCCCCGCGCTCTGCTGGTTTCTCCAGCCAGCCCAGGAATTTGAAGGCAGAATTGAACAGGCCGGAGAACCATTTGAACAGGGGGATGACGGTGGGCAGGGGCGTGACGTAGTGCGGCGCGTTCTGGATCAGGCGGTTGCGCTCCTGCACGGCCTCGCGCACCAGGCGGAATTCGCCGTTTTCGAGATAGCGGATGCCGCCGTGCACCATGTGCGAGGAGGCGGCGCTGGCGCCGGAGCAGAAATCGCCCCGCTCCACCAGCAGCACATCGGCGCCCTGCAAGCCCAAATCGCGCAGGGCGCCGATGCCGTTGATGCCGCCGCCGATGATCAGCACATCTACCGCGGGACTTTGCCGCAGCCAGGAAAGGACCTCTTCTCGATTCATAGGGGTTTGTCGGAAAAAACCCTAAAGGTTTTGCAAACCTTTAGGGTTTGGGATGATGTGGAGGGGCAAAAACCCTAAAGGTTTTGCAAACCTTTAGGGTTTGGGGGTGACGCGCCACGCCGCGCAGGCGCAAAGCGCTATCCCTTCACCGAACCTGCCATCAGGCCGCGCACGAAGAAGCGCTGCAGGGCAAAGAAGACGGTGAGGGGAAGGATCATGCTGACGAAGGCGCCGGCGGTGAGCAGGTGCCAGTCCTGGCCCTTTTCGCCGACGATGGCAGCCAGGGCGCTGGTGACCACACGGTTCTTGTCGCCCAGGAAGACCAACGCCACCAGGTAATCGTTCCACACCCACAGGAACTGGAAGATGGCGAAAGAGGCCAACGCCGGCACCGAAAGGGGCAGGATCAGCTTTGTGAAGATGGTGAAGTTGGAGGCGCCATCGATGAACGCGGCTTCCAGCGTCTCGCGCGGCAGGCCGCTGATGTAGTTGAAGAGCAGGTAAATGGCCAGGGGCAGGCCAAAGCCGGTGTGCGCCAGCCAGATCGCCAGGAAAGTGCCGTTGAGGTTGAGTTTGGTGTAATCCTGCAAAATCGGCACCAGCGCGATCTGCAAAGGCACCACCAGCAACGCCACCACCACCGTGAAGAAGAACTTGCGACCGGGAAAGCTCAGCCAGGCAAAGCCATAGGCGCAGAACGCCGCGATCAGAATGGGGATGATGGTGGCCGGCACCGCCACAGCCAGCGAGTTGAGAAAAGCGCTGCTCAGGTCATTGCCCTTGCGCATGATCTCCTGGCCGGAAGCATCCTTGAATCTGATCTCCTGGCCGGTGAGCACATTCTTGTAGTTGTCGAGAGTCAGGTTGGCGCCAAACCCCACCCATTCTTTTTCGGAGATGATGATCCGTCGCGTGCGCCTGTTTCCATACCAGGTCAGTTTGCGGCCATCCTCCAGGGTGACGCCGGTGCGCAACTCCTCGAAGGTGGTGGTGATGCCCTCGATCTCGAAGGGGCCGGTGACATCGATGCTCTCAGCCACCATGATTTCGCCGGTCTCGACATCCTCTTTGTGCGGCAGCACCGTCCACCAGCCAGAGCCGAAGATGTCCTCGCTTTGGCGGAAGGAGGTGATGAAGACGCCCAGGGCCGGCACCAGCCAGAGGATGCAGATGAGGATGAGGACGCCGTTGACGAACAGGCTGCCCAGCCGTTGTTGTCGTTTGAGACTGCCTTGCGTGGCCATCAGAAGGTCCTCCTTTCGCGGAACTGGCGCAGGTTGTAGATCATCACAGGCACGACCGCCAGGAGCAGGACAATGGCAATGGCTGAAGCGCGGCCCGTGTGCCCATAGGTGAAGCGCTGTAAATAAAACTCGTTGGCAATCACGTTGGTGCCGTTGTTGCCGCCGGTCATCACCCGCACGATGTCGAAGAGCTTGAGGCTGAAGATGATGATGGTGGTGATCACGGTGAGCAGCGTGCCCTGGATGTAGGGGATGGTGATGCGGAAGAAGGCCTTCACCTCCGAGGCGCCATCCACCCGCGCCGCTTCCAACAGTTCCGCCGGGATGCCCTTGATGGCCGACGAGAGGATGACCATGGCGTAGCCCGTCTGGAGCCAGACCATGATCACGATCAGGAAGAAGTTGTTCCACGGCGGCAGCGAAAGCCAGGGCTGCGACTTGCCGCCTAGCGCCAGGACGATGGCGTTGATCAGGCCAATCTCGTTGATGCCGATGCCCTCGCCTTTGTAGGTGTACATGAATTTCCAGATCACACCGGCGCCGACGAAGGAAATGGCCATGGGCATGAAGATGATCGCCTTGTACACGTTCTCGAAGCGGGAACGATCGGCCAGGACCGCGATCAGCAAGCCCAAACCGACGCTGAAACCGGTGCCGAAGATCATCCACAGCAGGTTGTTGCGAAAGGCCTCGAGCATGATGCGATCGGTGAAGGCGAAGACATAGTTGTCCAGGCCCACGAAGACGCGGCTGGTCTCATCCTGGAAGCTGAGCACCAGCGTGCGCAGGGTGGGGATGGCCAGATACCAGGCCAGGATGGCCAGGGCCGGGCCGACGAAAATGAAGGGTTGGATGGCGCGGCGCATGGCATCGGGCAGCTTTTCCACCAGCCAGTTCGAAACCAGATACAACAGCGCCACGCCCCCCACGCCCCACAGGATCGCCACCGTAACCATGACGATCTGCGGGGCCTTGTTGTCTCGTAGGAAGATGAATCCTTGCCAGAGGACAAGGAAGGTGACGATAGGAACAAAAACTGCCGCTAACAGGCGTCCCAGCCCATTCACCAGCCAGATGAAGGGGCTTGGCCCATCTCGCGAGGTCTGATAACCGGCCATCTTGTCTCCTTGGGCAACCGAGAGAGGGCGCAGCCTACACAAAAGGGCAGCCAGCGCCAGGGGGAAGGGGAGAGACGCCCCGGCCTCGGGGCATGGATGAGAGGGACAGAGATCGAGGCCGGGGCGGTTGAACGTTGGAGGAAGGTTATTGCGCCGGCCAGGAGGCGTCGATATCCCCCAGCGCGGTGTCCAGATCGATGGAACCGGACACGTAGGAGGTCATCGACTTCCAGAAACTGCCGGCACCCACCGCACCCGGCATCAGGTCAGAACCGTCGAAGCGGAAAGCTGTGGCGTTCTGCAAAATCACGGCCACATTGCGGCTCACCGGATCCTGATACCAGTCCAGCGAGGCATCGCGGTGCGGCGAAATGGCGCCGCCTGCTTCCACCCAGCCTTTCACCGAGTCGCCGGTCGAGAAGTACTGGATCGCCGCCCGCACTTCCGGACGGTCGTTGAACACGGCGTAGATGTCGCCAGCGCCCAACACCGGGTCCCCGTAGGCCGGGTCGATCCCCGGCAGATAGAAGAAGTCGTAGTCCACACCGGCTTCCAACCCCTCCGGGAAAAAGGTGGTGATGAAGTTGCCCTGCTTGTGCAGCCAGCACTTCGGCGGCGCTTCGAACATCGGCTTCGGCGCATCCCCAAACGAGGTCGTCGGGATCGCCCCACGCCCACCGTACACATACGCATCGTTGAACCAGATGTCGGTCACGTACTTCACCGCATTCCGCACTTCCGGCGAATCGAACTTCAACGCGCCCGTCACCCACTTGTCATAGTTCTCCAGCGAGGTCGTCCGCAGCATCGTCTCTTCGATCCAGTCCGTCATCGCCCAGCCTGTGGCCGCACCCGATTCGATGCCCACGCACCATGGCGCATCCCCATCCGCCGCAATCTCCGCAGTCAAGGCCATCAACTCCTCCCACGTCTGCGGAATCGTGTACCCCGCTGCATCGAACTCCTTCTTCGGATACCACACCAGCGACTTGCCATTCGCTCGCGCCCAGATGCCGGCCGTGATCCCTTCCATCGTCCCCATCTCCAACCACGCCTGGCTGTAGTTCTCCTGCAACCAGGCCGCCGGAATCACTGTGCCCAAATCCACAACCTGCCCCTTCCGCACCATGTTCGCCAACAATCCCGGCTGCGGAAAATCGACAATGTCGGGCGGGCTGCCGCCATCCACTTTGATCGTGATCGAAGCTTCGAATTCCTTCGACCCTGTGTACTGAATGTCGATGCCCGTGGCATCCTCGAAGGCCTTCACCGAAGCGTCGAACTTCACCGCATCGTTGTCCGTGAACGGCCCTTCCATCGTCACCACCGTGCCCTTGTACTGCCCACCATACGCATTCGCCAACTCCGTCATACCCTTGGAGGCGGCAAACGCTCCCATGGCTGACTCGGGGGGGGCAGGAGCCGTGGTGGCCTCGGCAGGCGGGACCTCCTTGGCAGGCGGCGCCTCGGTGGCGACTGCAGGCGCGGTCGTTGGCGTCGCCTGGCCGCCGCAAGCGACGATCAGCAGCGCCGCCATCAGCAGCAAACTAAAAATCAAGATACTACGTTTCATGGTTTCTTCTCCTCGAAAAGAGAGTGAGTGGGGAAAACTTGATTGGATATGTGAAGATTTATTTTTATTGGCCTTACACCTCCTTAGCAATCATATTTTTATATGTTGGTTGGTTGGTTGGTTGGTTGGTTGGTTGGTTGGTTGGTTGGTTGGTTAGTTGGTTGGTTGGAAGGATTAATGATTAATGATTGATGCCATACAACCTACACGCGTGGCGCGGTCGTCTGGCGCTGGATCAGCGTCAGGGGCTGCCGGATCTGCCGGGGGCTGTCGAAAGGCGCAGCCATGGCAGCCAAAAGCAAGCGCGCGCCCTCGGCCCCCGACTCGGACAAGGGCTGGTGCACCGTGGTCAGGTGCCAAAACTCGGCCATTTCGATATCGTCGTAGCCGATCACGGAAAGCTGAGCGGGCACATCCAATCCCCGCGCCCGCGCGGCCTGGAGCACGCCAAAGGCCTGGGTATCGCTGGCCGCGAAGACCGCTGTCGGCGGCTGCGGGCGATCGAGCAAAAGCCGCGCCGCCTCTCGCGCCTCGCGCACGCCGTGCTGCGTCGCCTCCTGCTGATAGCGCGGATCGCAGGGGATCTGCGCTGCGGCCAGGGCCTGGCAATAGCCCTGCAGCCGCGCCCGGCTGGCGATAAAACGATAGGGACAGTCGATCAGGTCGCTGATATAGCCGATGTCCCTGTGTCCCAACGCGATCAGATGCCCTGTGGCCAGCGCCCCCCCGGCCACATCGTCCACCCCCACCCCGTGCAGCAGGGGATGGAAGGCATCGATCAGCACCACCGGCACGCCCGATTGCTGCAATCGCTCCGCCTCGGCGTCGGTGGGCGTCAAGGAGAGGATGAGCAGACCATCGAAACGACTGCGGCGGGGCAGATCGTGTAAATAAAGGTCACGCTGCTGCGGTGTCTCCACGTTGTAGATCACCAACTGATATTCGCTCTGATTCAGCACTGCCACCACCCCTCGCAACCGCTCGACAAAGGAAGGGCGGGTGAAAAAGGGGACGATGATGGCAATGGTCAGCGTCCTGCCGCTCGACAACCGGCGGGCGCTGGGGTTGGGCGTGTAGTTGAGGCTGGCAATGGCTTCCTGCACCGCGGCCCGTGTGGCTTCGCTGACCGCGGGGTGTTGGTTGAGCACCCGTGAAACGGTGCCCACACCTACTCCTGCGCGTTTGGCTACATCACGGATCGTCGTCATTGACAAGCACTGCCGGTGTGAGGAACGACCATTGGGGCGTCCAAGCATGCTTGGAACCGCTTCCATGCATGGTACCACAGGCACGCGCTGCTGTCAATAGAATTTCGCGCGCGCGGGGATACGAATGCGAGATCAGGCGGTCGCGATGCCGCGATCGGCCAGCAACGCCCGCAGCACCTGCTGCACCTGCGCCGGCGGCTGCGCGCCATCCACCTCGGCCAGCAGGCCCCTGGCAAAATAGTAGCCCACCAGGGGCGACGTCTGCTTGTAATACACGTACAACCGGTTCTGGATCGTCTCGGGCTTATCGTCGTCGCGCTGGTACAGCTCGCCGCCATCGCGATCGCACACGCCCGGCTGCTGCGGCGGGCTGAACTCAACATGGTAGACATGGCCGCAAGTGCGGCACACCCGCCGCCCACCCAGCCGCCGCAGCACTTCGGCGTCGGACACCACCAGCACCGGGGCCAGACTGACCCCACCGGCGCCGGCAAGCATCTTTTCCAGGGCCGTCACCTGCGCCAAATTGCGCGGGAATCCATCGAAGATGGCGCCGGCCGCGGCGTCGGCATGCGTCAGGCGCTCCTCGACCATGCGAATGGTGACACCGTCGGGCACCAATTCCCCGGCATCCATGTAGCCCCTGGCCAGCCGGCCCAGGTCGGTGGCATGTTGCAGGTGAAAGCGAAACAGATCGCCGGTAGAAATCTGCGGCAGGCCCAGATAGTCGGTCAGTTGACGGGCCTGCGTGCCTTTACCCGATCCAGGCGGGCCCAAGAAAACGATGAAGGTGCGCTCTGCATGGCTCATGATCTCATCCTTGAGAACAGATGGTGTACGACAGGGGACTGTGTGCGCGGCGTTTCGACTTTACCACGCCCCCCCGCGCCCGGTCAATTCCCATCCCTCCTCTTCCCTTTCGCTCCCTCTCCCCACCCGTGCTAAGATAGCCTCATTCCCCTTTGCCCTCTCGGAGATCGTTCATGGCCGCGCTACCCAATCAAGCCAACGAAATCATCGAATTCGACAGTCAGGAAGGCGCCGCGCCCCTTGGTTCCCAGCCGCGCGAGCTGCCCCTGCTGCCCCTGCGCGGGGTCGTACTCTTTCCGCTGATGTGGCTGCCGATCACCGTCGGCCAGCCCCGCTCCCTGCGCCTGCTGGAGGAGATGATCAGCAAACGCCAGCGCTTCATCGCCCTGGCCGCCAGCAAAGATCCGCAGATCGAGGAGCCAGACCCTGAGCAGATCCACACCACCGGCGTCATCGCCCGCATCCAGCGCCTGATGCGGGTGCCCGGCGGCACGATCCGCGTGATGTTGCAGGGTGTGGAGCGCATCCACATCGAGCGCTTTACCGCCACCGAGCCTTATCTCACCGTGGTGGCGCGGCCCTGGCCCGAACAGATCGCCCACGACGCCGCCGAGCAGGGCCTTGGCCGCGCCAGCCAGGACTTGTTCGCCAACCTCGTCTCCCTCTCCCCCAACTTGCCCGATGAGCTGGAATCCGCGGTGCGCAATGTGGCAGACAGCCGCCAACTCTTTTATCTCATCGCCTCGGCCGCGCACCTGAAGCTGGATGACAAGCAGGCCCTGCTGGCCACCGACCCGCTCGCCCGCAAGTTCCAGATGCTGAACGACCTGCTCAAGGCCGAGGTGGAGGTGCAGGGGATCGCCCAAAAGATCCAGAGCGAGGCGCAGGGGGAGATGGCCAGGGCGCAGCGGGAGTTCTATCTGCGCAAACAGATGGAAGCGATCCAGCGAGAGCTGGGGGAAGGAGACGCGCAGGGCGCGGAGATCGCTACTCTGGAGGAAAAGATCGCCGCGGCCGGCATGCCGGAGGAGGCGAACAAAGAGGCGCGGCGCGAACTGGAGCGGATGCGGCGCATGCCGGTGCAGGCCGCGGAATATGCGGTGATCAAAACCTATCTGGACTGGATGACCACCCTGCCCTGGCAACAGATCACCCCCGATAATCTCGACATCAGCCACGCCCGCGCGGTGCTGGATGAGGATCACTTTGGCCTGGAGGAAGTCAAGGATCGCATCCTCGAGTTTCTGGCCGTGCGCAAGCTGCGGCTGGAGCGGAAAGGGGAGAAGGAAGCGGCGGCACAGACGCCCCCGCCCCGTGACATGATCCGCCAGGAGCGGGAGGGCGTGATCCTCTGCTTCGTAGGCCCGCCGGGCGTGGGCAAAACCAGCCTGGGCCTCAGCATCGCCCGGGCCATGGATCGCAAATTCGTGCGCCTGGCCCTGGGCGGCATCCGCGATGAGGCGGAGATCCGGGGCTTCCGCCGCACCTACATCGGCTCGATGCCGGGCCGCATCATCCAATCGCTGCGCCGCGTCGAGTCGCGCAACCCCGTGTTCATGTTGGATGAGGTGGACAAGCTGGGCCGCGATTTCCGCGGCGATCCCAGCAGCGCCCTGCTGGAGGTGCTGGACCCGGAACAGAACCGCGAGTTCCGCGACCACTATCTGGATGTGCCCTTCGATCTCTCGCAGGTTTTCTTCATCACCACCGCCAACTGGCTCGATCCCATCCCCGGCCCCCTGCGCGACCGCATGGAGATCATCGAACTTTCCAGTTACACCGATCAGGAAAAGGTGCGGATCGCGCAGGGCTATCTCATCCCCCGCCAGATCGGGGAAAATGGGCTGCGGGCGGAAGAGATCACATTCAGCGCCGACGCGCTGTTCAAGATCGTGCACGAATACACGCGCGAGGCCGGCGTGCGCACCCTCGAGCGCCGGATCGGCGCCATCTGCCGCAAGGCCGCCACGCGCATCGCCGCCGGCAGCGACGAAAACAGGCCGGTGGCGGTGACGCCGGAACGGGTGGCCGACTGGCTGGGCAAACCGCGCTTTTTCGATGAAGCGCAGGAGCGGGTGGAAGCGCCGGGCGTGGTCACCGGGCTGGCCTGGACGCCAACCGGGGGGCAGGTGCTGTTCGTGGAAGCCACGGCCATGCCCGGCAAAGGGCGGCTGACCCTCACCGGCCAGCTGGGCAGCGTGATGAAAGAGTCGGCGATGGCGGCGCTGAGCGTGGTGCGAGGCGCGGCGCATCGCCACGGCGTGGCGGCCAACTGGTTCGAGCAGCACGATCTGCACATCCACGTGCCCGCGGGCGCGCAGCCCAAGGATGGCCCCTCTGCCGGGGTGGCCATTGCCACGGCCCTGCTCTCGTTGATAACAGGGCGCTGCGCCCGCGAGGCCGTGGCCATGACCGGGGAGATCACCCTGCGCGGGCGGGTGACGCGCATCGGCGGCGTGCGCGAAAAGGTGTTGGCCGCGCATCGGCATGGCCTGCACACCGTGATCCTGCCCGAACACAACGAAGTCGATCTGGAAGATGTGCCGGAAAATGTGCGGGCACAGATGATCTTCCACTTCGCCCGCACCATCGACGAGGTGTGGGCCCTGGCCCTGGCCGCGGAAGTGACGCAGCCCCCGCCGCCGGGGTTGGAAGGGGAGGCCGCGGGAGAGAGGACGGTGACGACGATCGAAAATGGCGAGGAAGAAGCGCCGGCTTCGGCAAGCTCGGTCGAGCCGCCCGCGCCTCAGGCGTGATGGTTCGAGAAATACAGCACCCCCACGGCCATCAGCCCCCACAGCAGCGCAGTCAGCAGCAAGGGGCGATCCTGAAAGAGCAGCTCGTCGGGCGCGCCCCCCAACCCTTTCACCTGGATCAGGTAAAGATAGCGGAAGAAAAAGTAAAGGGCCAACGGAATCGTTAGCATCATCAGATGATTTCCGGGCACATTTTCTGCCGAAAAAGTGTACAACGAATAAGAAACGATCGTTGCTGCCGTAATTAGCCCGATCAACTGATCGACAAAGGCCAGCGAATATTCATCCAGAATGGCGCGGTGATTGCTGGCGTCCTCCTCCAGGCCGACGATCTCTGCCCGGCGCTTGCCCAGGGCGATGAGCAGCGCGCCCAAAGTGATGCACACATACAGCCAGGGGGAAAAACGGGTGACATCCACCACCACCACGCCGGCCACCACCCGCAGCACGAACCCCGCGGCCACGGTGAGGGCGTCGATGATCACCACATGCTTCAGCCAAAAGGAATAGGCGATATTGACCACGAAATAGGCCAGCAAGATCAGGCCCAACCGGGCATCGACCCGCCAGCCCAGGGGCAGGCTGACGACCAGCAGCAGGGCCATGGCGATCAGGGCCGTGCGCGGAGAGAGCAGCCCCGCGGCCAGGGGGCGATGGCGTTTGCGCGGGTGCGTGCGATCCTTTTCCCTATCTACCACATCATTCAGCAAATAGACGGCGCTGGAAACCAGACAGAACAGCAAAAACGCAGCGATCGTACGCAGCAAAGGCTCGCTCTGCGTGAATTTCACATCGAAGGCCAGCGCCACGAAGACGAAGATATTCTTGACCCATTGCTTGGGCCGCATGGTGCGCAGAAGCGCGGCGAGGGTGGTCATGGGGCGTGATGAAGAGTGGACAAAGTGCGCCGAGCGCGCTAGGCTTGGGAAACAGGCAAGCGCCCATGTTAGCCTGCCCGCCGCGCCCGGTCAAATCCTGCCCCTGCCCCTGCCCATGCCCAGCAAACTCCGTCTCGACCATCTCCTCGTGGCCCGCGGCCTGTGCGAGAGCCGCGAACAGGCGCGGCGGCTGATCATGGCCGGGGCCGTGCTGGTGGCCGAGCAGCCACAGACCAAGCCAGGCCTGTACGTGCCCGCGGACGCGGCGGTGCGGCTACGCGAGCAACCGGCTTACGTCAGCCGCGGGGGCTATAAACTGGCCGCGGCCCTGGATCAGTTTGGCGTGGGTCCGCGCGGCTGGATTTGCGCCGACCTGGGCGCGTCCACCGGCGGGTTCACCGACCTGCTGTTGCAACGGGGCGCGGCCCGCGTCTACGCCGTGGATGTGGGATATGGCCAGTTGCATTGGCGGCTGCGCCAGGATGCCCGCGTGGTGGTGATGGAGCGCACCAACGCCCGCTATCTCGAGTCTCTGCCAGAGCCGGCGCACCTGGTGGTCATCGACGCCTCCTTCATCTCCCTGCGCCTGCTGTTGCCCTCTGCGCGGCGGCTGCTGGCCCCCGCCGGGCAGATCATCGCCCTGGTCAAACCGCAGTTCGAGGCCGGGGCGCAGGAGGTGGGCAAGGGGGGCGTGGTGCGCAGCGCCGCGGTGCATCGCCGCGTCCTGCTGGAACTGCTGGGCTGGGCGGCGGCGCAGGAGCTTTCTCCTGCCGGGCTCATCCCCTCCCCCCTGCTTGGGCCCAAGGGCAACCGCGAATTCCTGCTCTGGCTGCGGCCGGGCCACCCCGCGCAGCCCGCGGCCGCGCTGGCAGATCAGGCTTTGGCCGCGCCTTCAGAAGAAGATCAGGCAGCCGGGCGGATGCCGTAGTGCACCTGCCGGCCCCCGACCACTTGCAGGATCATCTCCGGCGTGCGCCAGGGCAGATGCTCGTGCAGATCTGCCGGCGTCAGCGCCCGGTTGCCCACCATCAAAAACACGCGGAAGACCGCCGCGGCCACCGGCAGCGCCTCGTGGATGAAATTCGGCGAGTGGGCGCACTCGCTGCGCAGGCACATCTGTAGCGGGTCCGCGCGGGTCACCTCAGCGGTGACAGGGTCGATCCAATCCACTTCCGCCAGGGTGAGGGGGGAAGGAAAACGGCGACGGCATTCCTCGCACAATTGCTCGTGCAAGAAAAGCCGGTAATTGCGGTCATTCTGCGCCCACCATTCCCAATCGATGTGGAAGGGGGTATCGGTGCTGGGACGTTTCCAGGCCATGGGGGTTTCCTTGATAAGGGTCAATGGTCAATGGTCAATGGGCAATGGCCATTCGTCTATCGTCCATCCTCTTAAAAACTCCAGAACCCGCTGCCGGTATCGACGGCGGCGGGCAACTGGGCGAGGACGGCGAAAATCGGCGCGGGCGGGGTGCGGCGGAGGACGTTGACGGCGCTGTACAGGCTCTTGACATGGGCCGTGCCCTGCGGGCTGAGACGGGTCAACTCCGGCATGATCTGCTTGACCAACACCTCCAGCGGCAAGTTCTGGGCGGCGATGCGGGCGCGATACGCCTCCGCCGCCCCCTCGTCCAGCACCAGCAGGGTGACATGATCGTCATATTCGCAGTTGTATTGCTGGCGCTGGATCTGGAAGCGGATGCCGCCATCGAACTGCATCATGCGAATCCACTCTCGTTTGGAGCGCTGCGGTTTGAAATCGACCACCACCTCGCCGGCCGCGTCCCCGCGAGAGAGGATGATGCGGGCGCCGACCGGCAGCTTGTGTTGCTTGAACCAATCGCCCAGCCCGGCCACATAGCGGCCTTCGTGCATCACCCAGCCGGGGAAACGGGTGCCCCAGCGCCCATCCACCAGCGTCACCGCGGTGCACACGCCCGATCCACCGGGGAAAATGGCGCGAGCCGAGGGGGGCAGGGGCAGCACGCCCGCGGTCAGATGGGGGTAGATCAGCAGCACCGAGGTGGAGGAAACCTGCGGCGGCGCTTCCTCCGCCAGCCCCCCGTCGGTGAATTCGTCGTTCAGTTCCCATTCGGTTTGCAGCAGTTCCACATCCAGGGCCGAGCGATCGTAACGGATCGGCGCCACGCGCAAACTGGCGGGAACCTCGAACGCGGTCGCGGGCATCAGCCGGCGCAGATACCAGGCGTGTTGCCCGCGCGGCCCCACCTGCACAAAACGGTCGTCGTTGTACAGCGCCGTCTCCAAAGAGAAGATGCGCACCACTTCCGAGATGTCGGAGTCCAGTTCGGTGGGCGCGAACAACTCGGTGGTGCGCAGGGGCGCGCCGCGCATCTCGATGGCCGCCTCGGCGATGTTGAGATGCCCCAGATTCACCGGGGCCATCTGGTCGGTGGTGAACCACATCGGCCCGGCGCTGACAAAGTAATCGCTGTGGCCGCGCAGATGCGCTTCCAGCCGCGCCTGCACCACGTCGCCGATCTCGCTGAAAAGCTCCTGCGGCGAGAGGCTGTCGGCGGCGTCGAAGACGATGCTCTCGCCCTCCCCGCGGTTCAGCGCGTGCGGGGTGCTCAGGGCGGCGGCGAATTGGCGCTCCTTTTTCTGGCCCTCGAAGCGGGCGCTGATCACAGAAAAAGGCTCATGTTCCGGGTTTTCGCCCGCGCGCACCGCGGTGATGGTGGCCAATTCGAAATCGAAGGTGGGGAAAACCACAGCATCGCCGACCTGATAGCTGTTTTTGGGGTCATAAATGGCCCCGCGCGCCAGTTCATTGCGCAGGCGGCTCTCTTCGATCTGGCAGCGCTGCTCGATCAAACGTTGGGTCAGGGCTTGCACACGCAGAGGCGTGGGCGAATCGACCAGGGTTTCATAGAGAAACTCGTGGTCTGCATCGGTTATTTGGAAATCATTGCGCCAAAAGGCGAGATTTTGAGTTTTGCGCTGAATCACATTCAGGACTCCAGGGGAATACGCCGGGGGGAGGATGGGAACGTTGGAACGTTTGAACGTTTGAACGTTGGTGCTGTGCGACCTGCGATTATAGCCGAGAACCGGGGTCGCGGCCAAAGAGGACACCCGCTCGCAAAAAGGATGCCGTGGCCGTTACGGATCTGCCCTTATCCGCCGGCGGGAGGCGGGGTGGGCGTGGGGGTGCCGTACTCCGCGGCCCAGTTGGGCGGCGGCGGGCAGCCCTGCGGCCGCTGCGCCTGCTGGAAGATGGGCGGGGCCGCGAACAGGTTCTCGATAGCAACGAACATCTCCCCCGTCTGCTTGGGCACGAGCATGGCCGCGCCGCTGGCCAGGGTGGCCGATTCCAACTCGCCGAATCCGAGCACGCGGGCGTGCACTTCGTTGAGGTCGATGCGAACGCCCAGGGTGGCGAAACGGATCAGATCGACAAGGCCGAGATCGGTTGTGAAATTGTCACGCAGCGCCCCCCAGATTTCGGGCAGATTGCGCAAGATATCGGTGCTGACCAATTGGTTGCGCAGGGCCAGCAGCACCACCTGCTGGCGGCGCGCCCGGTCGAAATCGCTGGAACGGTAGCGGAAGGTGGCGAATTCCAGGGCAGCGACGCCATCCAACCGGTGCGGGCCGGCGGGGATGTAAAGCACTTTGTAGCCATCCTCATCGTTCTCGGTCAGGGGCGATAGCTCCCACAGGTCGCAGTCCAGGGTGACATCTAACCCGCCCAGGGCATCGATCACGCGCACGAAGCCTTCGCGGTGCAACCGGGCAAAATGATCGACGCGGATGCCAAAATTGAGGGCGAAGGTGTCGCGCAGCAGGCCAAAGCTGCCGTCGGGATGCTTCAAGCGCTCGCCTTCATAATCGGCGCGGTTGATGCGGGTGTAGCCGATGCCGGGGATGTTGACCATCAGGTCGCGAGGGAAGGAGATCACCCCCACGCGGTCGTTTTTCCAGTCGATGACCACCAGCATCAAGGTATCGGCCCGCCAGCCGCTGCTCTCGGTGGGCCGCAGGTCGGTGCCGATGAGCAGGATGTTCTCGGTGTCGGTGAGGGCGGCGGGGGTGGGTACCGGCGTGGGCGCGCAGGCCGAATCGGGGGGGCAGGGCGTGGGGATAGTCGTCGGCGTGGGCGGGGGTGTCTCTGTGGGCGTGACAGTGTCCGTAGGCGTGACAGTGTCCGTAGGCGTGACAGTGTCCGTAGGCAGGGCAGCGCCGGTGGGGGTAGCGGTGTTCACAGCCGCAATTGTGGCCGTAGGTTCCGGCGTGGGCGTATCCGTGGCCGGGGGCGCAACGGTTTCCGTGGGCGTGGGCGTCTCGATCAGGGCCACAGATGCCGGGGTGGGCGTGGCTTCGCTGACAGGCGCGGCCGGAACCACCACGCAGGCGGCAAAAAGCAACAGGGCTGGCAACAGCAGCAGCAATAAACGCAGATATCTCATCACACGATCCAGGAAAAATGGGCGCGTCAACGGCAACTGGCAGGTTTATCCGGGTTTTTGAGGATGCTGGGCTGCTCGAACAGGGCCAGCAGATCGCGGTTGATGGCGGCCATGTCGGGCAGGAGCACGCGGGCGCCGCTGGCCGTGGTGTGGCTGGTGGTCTCCCGAAAGCCGATGGTGAGGCCGTGGGCGTCGTCGGGGTCGATGAGAATACCCAGCCGGGCCAGGGCGATGATGTCGGTCAGCCCCAGATCGGTCTCGATGGTGGCGTGCAAGGCGTCGTAGAGCGCGGGCAGACGGGGGATGATGTTGATCTCGCGGGCGCGATCGCGCATGGCGATGAGCACACGCTGTTGCCGGCGGGTGCGATCCACATCGCTGGTGGTCTTGCGCTCGCGCACATAGCGCAGCGCGAACACCCCATCCATTTCATATTCGCCCGGCTGCAAGGTGCGCCACATCAGTTGGCTGCTGCCCGGCTCGCGCGGGAAGTTGCCGGTGATCGGGCAATCCACCTCGACCGTGATGCCGCTGAGCGCGTCTACTACATTGACAAAGCTATCGAAATCGATCTTGACGTAATGGTCGATGCGGATGCCGAAATTCTGGCCGATCGTCGTGCGCAGCAGACCGATACCGCCGTTATCTTCGTATTTGTACAGATCGCCAAAAAAGGTGGCGGTGTTGATGCGGTTTTCGCCGACGGTGGGGATGCGCACCCACAGATCGCGCGGGAAGGAGATGACGCCCACCTCGCGGCTGGAAAAATCGACGGCGGCGACCATGATCACATCAGAGCGCCAGGGGCCGTTGGCGCTGCGCTCGTCCGAGCCGACGATGAGGATGTTGAGGGTGTTCTCCAGGCTGGGATGGTGCGCGGGGGCTTCCTCTGCCAGCGGGATCGGCGTGGGCGTTTGGGTGGCGGTTGCTTCTGGCTGCGCCGGCGTTTCGGTCGGCGCGGGTTCGGTCGGCGTCTCCGTCGGCGCGGGTTCGGTGGGCGTTTCGGTGGGCGCAGGCTCCGTCGGCGTTTCGGTGGGCGGGGGCAGCGCTTTCAGCCGCACCGGCGTGCGTTCCGGCGTGGGCGTTTCGGTGGGCGGGAGCGCGGTTTCTGCCGCGGGCGGGGGGGCCGCCGGCGTCGCCGGCGTCACGCCGGGGATGATCACCGGGCCGCGGGCGGGCGTGACTGACACAGCCGGGGCGCGGATCAGCTCGGCAGGCGTCACCGCGCACGCGGTGAGGGCCGCGGCCGCCAGACAAAGCAAAAGGAATAGGCGCAAACGGAAATGGCGGAGCATCGGGTCATCCAGGAGGAGCGGAGGCAGGGGAAGCAGCCAAATAGGCGAGGATGGCGGGGGTGACGCCGGTGAGATCGTGCACGTGGGCGAAATGGGCCGCGCCCGGCCCCCGCACGATCAGGGGCACCGGGTTGTAGGTGTGTCCCTTGACGCCAGGGTCTTCCAGATTGCCATGATCGGAGGTGATCAGCAAGGTGGCGGCAGGGGGAAGATCGGCCATGACGCCCTGCAAAAAAGCGTCGATGCGTTGCAATGCCTGCGCCGGCGTCCACGCCAGGCGACGATGCCCGACCAGATCGGTCAAAAAGGTTTCCCAAAGGGTGAGATCGTGGCGGGCGGCGATGGCGGCCAGCCGGGCGCCGGCGGTCTCTGGGGCCACGTAGGGCAATTCGGGCGCGTAACTGGCGCGGGCCACCTCGTGGGTGATGTCCCAATACACCGCGTCTCCGCGGGCCAGGTCTGCGAAATCGCGAAAGGGCAAATCCGCGGCCAGGGCCGTCCAGGTGGTGGCGGAGTGGCGCAGGCCGCGGCCGCGCGCCCGCCGCTCGGCCTGCTGCCAGTAATAGGGGCTGTAAGCGTTGGCAAACGCGGCCCGAAAACCGGCCGCGCGCGCCTGTTTCAGCAGGCTGCGCTGGGCAATGGCCTCGCGCAGGGCCTGTGTGGGAAAGGCGCTGATGTGCATCCCCTCCAGCTGGGCGCCATTGACGCCGGTGAACAGGGTGGTCTGACCGCTGCCGCTCTGCGGCAGGCCAGGCACGCCCAATCCGGCGTCGATGCCACGGTAGAGGTGATCGGGCCGGGCGAAGGGGGGCGTGGCCGCGGTCAGCGGGCCTCCGGCCAGCGCGGCCAGCGCCGGCAGGGGCGTGGTGTGGAAGGGGTTGCCGTCGTGGGCAGGGCCGACGCCGATGCCATCCACAAAAATGAAGAGCAACATGATCAGCCAGCCCCCAGCAGGCGCTTGCGCAGCAGGTTGAGGGTGAAAACGGTCAACCACTCGCGCGTGTATTCATCCCCGCCGCCGACCGGGATCTGCTCGACCCGCAAACCGGCAGGGCTGCGCAGGGCCAGCCAGGTCTCCCCGCGGCGCAGGCTCCAAAAACCCTGATCCGGATCGGCTGCGCCCAACAGGGCCAGAGCATAGGGTGCGCGGCTGGCCGCGTACAGCGCCTCGACCGTCTGCGCGGCGCCGGCCTCGTTCAGGCCCGGCGCCGCGGCCATGCCCAGATGTTGGCCCAGCTCGGCCAGATCGGGCGTGGCCAGGGCCAGGGCCAGCACTTCGGCGTCGGCGGCAGCGAGGGCGCCGGCAATGGCGCCGGCGGTGTGCGTCTCGGCCAGGGCCAGCCAGGGGGGGCTGCTGTGCTGGCGCAGCAGGGCCGCGGTCACCCCGGCCAGGGTCTCGTCATCCACGCCAAAGATCCAGGGGTACAGTTTGGCCCGCACGCTCTCTTCCAACGGGGCCAGCAGGGCCTGGGCCGCCTGCGGCGAGGCCGCGCGCGCGGCCAGACGCACATCCGCCCGGCCCATGTGCGCGGCCAGCCCCACCGTGGGATTGCCCGCCGTCATCAGATCGCCGATCAACTCGTCGATGGCGCTCTCGCCGATGCCGGCGGTGTGCAGGACGCGGGTGAGGATGACGCCGGCGTCGCCGCCGACGCGCGCCTGCAAATAGGGCAGGACATGATCGGCCATCATCCGCTTCATCTCCCGGGGCACGCCGGGCAGGCAGATAATGGCTGCGCCACAGCCGCCGGCGCGCGGCGCGGTCTCGACGATGAAGCCGGGCGCGGTGCCGATGGGGTTGGCCAACATCACGGCATCCTGCGGCAGATAGGCCTGGCGCAGGTTGTTCTGGCTCAGCGTCCGGCCCCAGCGGGCGAATTGCTCTTGCAAATGGGCGGCGATCTCGGGGCGGAGGTGCAGGGGGCGTTGGGCCGCGTCGGCCACGGCCTCGCGGGTGATGTCATCGACCGTAGGCCCCAGGCCGCCGCTGACGATGATCGCATCGGAGCGGCTGAGGCCCAGGCGCAGCACCTCGGCCAGCCGCGCCCGGTTGTCGCCGACGGTGGTCTTGTAGAAGAGGTTGACGCCCACCTCGCGCAGTTGCCGGGCGATGTACGCGGCGTTGGTATCTACGATCTCGCCGAGCAGCAGCTCGGTGCCGGTGGTGACGATCTCGACATTCATGGCTGCCGCCCCCGGTGCGCGGCGATGGTGAGGTGATAGATATCGAGCAGGCGCTCGGTCAGGGCGGGCACGGCAAAGGCTTCGGCCCGGTCGCGGGCGACACGGGCCAGGGCTTGCGCCCGCTGCGGGTCACGGGCCAGGGAAAGGAGGGCAGCGGCGAAAGCCTCCTCCTGCCGCGGAGAGACGACGCAATCGATGCCGGGGCGGACGCAATCGAAAAGGGATTGGCACTCGACGAGGACGACCGGCAGCCCCGCGGCCATCGCCTCCAGCACCACCAGGCCCTGTGTCTCCGTCACCGAGGTGAAGGCAAACAGATCGGCCTGTCCCATTTCCACCGGCACCCGCTCGAAGGGGCAAGGCCCGGCAAAATCCACGACCGCGGCCACGTCCAGCTCCGCTGCCAGCTTCTGCAACCGATCCATGTCGGGGCCATCTCCCACCAGGCGCAGATGCAGGCGCGGATCCTGGCGGTGGGCGAGGGCAAAGGCCCGCAGCAGAAAGCCAAGGTTCTTTTCCCTGGCCAGGCGGCCGACGTAGAGTAATTGGATGTGATCAGGGTTGGAGAGGGGCGGCCGCGCGCGCGGGGGGAAACGATCCAGATCGATCGGGGTGGGCAGGATGTCAGGCTCGACCATGATATGGTAGCTGGGCAGCAGGTCGCGCACGTAGGAAGAGGGGACGATGACCCGATCCGCCTTGCGCACGTAATCCCCCACCATCCGCCGCACCATTTCCTTGACGATCTCGGCCTCGAAGCCGAGATAGGCCCCGTACTCATGGTACACAGTGTGGAAGGTGAAGACCATGGGGATGCCCAGGCTGCGGCTGAAATTCAGGGCCTCGCTGCCCACGATCAAAGGATGGTGGCTGTGGATGATGTCCAGCTTCAACCGCGGCAGCAGCCAGGTGATCTGCGGCGCTACCACCACCGGCAGGGCCCAATCCATGCCGGCGGGGATGGGCAGGGCAGGATAGCGGAAGATGAAAGGCTCGGCGTCTTCGTAGTTGCGGCCTTCCGGCGCGAACAGGCCCACGAAATGCCCCGCCGCCATCAAGCCCTGGCGATAGAGGTTGATGGAGCGCACCACCCCGCTGATCACGGGGCGATAGGCGTTGCTGAACATGCCGATGCGCATAGCGTCGTTTTGCTAATGACGGGGGACGATGGGCGATGGACGATGGGCGGAGGATGAGGAATTCGCTATCGTCTATCGTCTATCGTCTAAGGTCTATCGTCACGTCGGAAGGGAAACCCCTGTTTTCAGGGCAATCTGAGTTTAGACGCCCAATTTGATCTGGGTGAGCACGTTACGCAGGTGGCGCAGCGCCTGATCCCGCTCAGGCGACGCCTCTTCTTTCTGCGCCACCGCGGTGAGGGTGTCCTCCAGGAACTGCACGAACTCCGGGGTGATCTCGTCGGCGCGCTGCCGCAGCAGGGCCCGCGTGCCTTCGGGATAATCGGTCTGCAGCAGTTCGTAGAAGAGGCGCATAGGCGCGGGCGTGGCCGCGTCCATGGCTTCGGTGATCATTTGCCACAGGATTTGCAGCCGCCGGGCCGCAGCAGTGGCGCCCTTTTTCTGCGCCTGCTCGATGTTGGCCAGCAGCAGGTTGAGCACGGTTTCATCGATCAGCGGCAGGGCATCTGCCACCGCCGCAGCCATATCTTCGGCGCCAAGCAGTTCCTGGATGATCTGGGCCGCGCCCTGGATCACCTGCTGGTCGGCTGCGGCCAGGCTTTCGAGGATGGCCAGGATGCGGGCGCGCTTCTCTTCCAACGCCGGGCGCTGCTCGGCAGGGGCCTGGGCGATGCGGTCGCTGTACTCCTGGAAGAATTGGTAATCGAGCGCGCTGCGCGCAACCACGGCAATGGCATCGATCTCCTCCAGATCCCCCTCCAGCAGGGCCTGCAAGATCATCTCACGCGAGGGGCTTTGGCCCAACCGTTGCACCGCGTCCCGCTGTTTTTGGATGCGCCGGCCCACTTCGGTCAGGGGGATCAGCCGCTCGCGTAGATCTACCAGCATCTGCGCCTGATCCGCCGCGCCCTGTTGCTGCGCAGCCAGGATGAAGTTGCTGAGCAGCATGAAGAATTCCTGGTCGAGCAGGGCCTCGTTCTCCTTGACCGTGATACTGAAGGCGAAGCTGTCCTCCTTCATGCGCGCCAGCTCGGAGACCAGTTCCACTTTGCGCCGGCTGGCCGCGATCATCTCCGGGGTGATGCCGTCGAAGCCGAGGATCTTCTCCACCAGCTTTTCCATGGTCAGGAATTGCTGCGGGGCCAGCATGTAGCCGCGGCGCTGTTCCGCGGGCAGCGCGTCCATCAACGCCTTGGTGAGATCGCCGATCGCCTTCTGGCGTTGCGGCTCGGACAGGCGCATCTGCTGTTCGGGCAGGAAGACGCCGAGGAATGCATGCTCGGGGTCATGATAGAGCAGGGGCGCGGCCAAAAAGCTGACGCTGCCGCATTGGGTGCACTGCACGCTGTTGAGCTGGCCGGCCAAAAGCGCCTGCTTCAGGTCCGGGTTCTGGCTGGCGTCGATGATGCTGAAAATGGGCGCCTGCAGCCTGGCCCGGCACTGCGGGCATTGGAGACTGACGAGTTGAGGACGGATCATGGTGGGTTAGTTGGTTGGTTGGTTGGTTGGTTGGTGGGTGGGTTGGTGGGTTGGTTGGTGGGTTGGTGGGTTGGTGGGTTGGTGGGTTGGTGGGTTGGTGGGTTGGATGGTTGGTGGGTTGGTTGGTTGGCGGATTGGTAGATTGGGGGGGGAAGTGTAGCATGTTGGGGGGTGGTTGTGCTAAAGCCGGCCGCCGACGATGAGATTGGCGCAACGTCGAACGGCGGCGGCCGGCCCATTTCCTCTCTTCTCCCCCAAGACAGCGCCAGAGCGACGACAAGCCCAACC
>JAANMY010000809.1_pt1 | contig 40236 bp, 28 predicted proteins | sample 7279691 | NCBI WGS metagenome assembly JAANMY01 (sample SAMN14094543, study PRJNA606508) | bioreactor metagenome | isolation source: A lab-scale SPAN reactor treating ammonium-rich wastewater day 388 | place: Ireland: Galway | collected 2018-02-07 | reverse complement strand
CTCCAGTCCGTAAGGCATACACGCAGAGCCTGCGCGGAAACAGGACAAGCATGGCCTGTGCCAACTCATCAGAAATGGAACGAGTCATTATCTCCAGGCTTTCCAGTGTCGCGCTTCGAATACCTTGCGCAATTCCGTTCATCAATACATCAAGCTGGCTAGGGATGGGTTCGCTAAAACTCTTCTGAGTATTCATACCCTGCGCAATATCCAGCATTTTAACTATATCATCCACTATCGTCTTGGTCATTACTACCCCTATCTGATTCTTGGCGGAACCATGATACCACTGTGTCCTTCGCTATTTGTTTGCGCGTTATCCGGGTTTAATGGGTGGGGTAATTGTCCTCTTCCGGTAGTAACGAAAACCGGGATCGACCAGCGCGCCGGCTTGCCCTTGCGAGGCCGCCGTGCGGCCTTGCTGCGTGCGCGGCGCGTTGCGCCCCTTGCGCTCCAGACTGGCGATCTCCCTTCTTGAACGTACTGCCTGTGTTGGGCCTGCTGTCAGTCCTGATCGTGCTGTCGTTTCTGACTTGACGGCCTGCTCTACTTCTGCTGTCGCACTTCCACTCTTGTGTCGGCCTGAAGGGCCGCTTCTGTCAGCCCAGGGCGAAGCCCTGGAATCGCGGGGCCTTTGCCGGCACGGCCCTGAAGGAGCCGTTCATCGTGCGGCCGCAGGAACCGGCCCTTCAGGCCGGCACACAATCCTTCCTCTCATTCCCGGGCCTTTGGCCCGGGCTGTTTGAGGCGGCCCTTCAGGCCGGTGCGACTGGGGGGGCTGGCACCTCTTCCGGTCGGCGGCGGGCCGCCGCCCGGGGAACGAGCCAGACCCCTGCCAGCCCGCGCTCTCACGAGCCATTGTAGCGGGGCCAGTACGGGGTCTGGCTCAATTTCCGCAGTTGGAAATTGTGCCTGACCCCCTCCCGTTGCCGGATCTTAGGTGTTCGGTAGGGTTACCACCACGCCGATGCATTCCTCTTTGCCTATGCGCCGGTAGCCGTGGCTGATGGTGGAGTCGAAGTAGACGCTGTCGCCGGCCTGCAGCTCGTGCTTTTCCCCGTGCCAGGTCAGCTCCAGCTTGCCGCTGACCATGTAGATGAACTCCACACCCGTGTGCACGTGGGTGGGCGGGTCGCTCACTTCCTTGAACTCGGCCCGGAAGGCGTTGAGCTTCGGCTCCAGAGCCTCGTAGTCGAGGCTTTCAAAGTCGTAGGGCACCACCTTCTTGTCCAGCGCGGCCGGCAGTCGCACGCGATCGCCCTTGCGAGTGATCGCAAAGGCGTGGCGGTTGGCCTGGTCGGTAAAAAAGTAGTCCAGCCCCACGCTGAACACCAGCGCAATGCGCATCAGCGTCGGCAGCGTCGGCACCAGCTTGCCGCGCTCGATCTTGCTCAGCATCGCGGCCGACAGGCCCGTGTGCGAGCCCAGTTCCACCAGGCGCAGGCCGCGCTTGGCGCGCAGTTCCTTTACCTTCTCGCCGATACGGTAGGCGGATAGTTCCTTCTCGAGTGTCTTGGAGAGCATCGCGCATCCTCTGCCGTCTGAACTGACTTTTCCTGAGGTTACAACGTAGCCCCGCCACGAGAAAATTCTTTTCGTTCAATTTATTTTTCGGATTACGAAAACTACTCCGCGTGTTCATTCCGCATTGAACGAACTGGAGCCACTCCCATGAAAACCCTGCTTCTTACCCTGCCGCTGCTGCTGCTGGCCGGCTGCACCATCGAACTGTCTGAGAAGCTCAACAGCGACTATGAGGCCGTCGAGTTGCCGAAACAGCAGCTCGAGTACCGCGTCTATCTGCCGCCCCAGTATGAAAGCCAGCCGAACCGCCAGTTCCCGCTGCTGGTTTACTTCCATGGCGGCGGCGGCAGCCATCGCACCTGGGGCGCCAAGGGCGGCCTCGGCGAGCGCATGCTGCCCAAGATGGAGACCGAAGAGTTCGGACCCTTCATCGTGCTGGCCCCCAGCGTCGGGCGCTTCGACGTGATCGCCGGCGAATCCGAGCGCGTGCTGTTCAATCAGGTGATCCCCGATGTGCGCCGCGACTACCGCGTGAACGATACCACCGTCGCCTTCGGGCACAGCATGGGCGGCCTGAGCGCCATGATGCTCAGCCTGCGCCATCCGCAGGCCTTCGATGCCGTCGCGGCCGCGAGCCCCTTCGCCTACGACGTATCGCCCTTCGCGCCGGAAGAGCGCATCCAGGCCTTCGAGCAGCAGTACGGTGACAGCTTCTACCTGGCGCGCTGGCAGAGCGGCGTGGCCGGCAAGTTCGGCGACATCGAGCAGTTCGAAGCATACAGCCCCTTCGAGCAGGTTCGCCGCCTGGATCGCAAGCTTCCCTTCAAGCTGTTCATCACCACCGGCACCGAGGACCAGATGGGCCTGTATCCCCAGAACCGCCTGCTGCACGAAGAGCTGGTCCGCAAGGGCATCGAGCACGAGTTCCTGGTTCAAGAGGGCGTGGCGCACACCACCATCGCCGAACCGAAGCTCTACGAGTGGATGGATGAGCAGGCCGACCGCATCCGCGTAGGCGGCAGCGCCGGCGGCAGCTAACACTCCAGGCCCGGTCGTATCGTGGGACGGCCGGGCAGGGGCAGTCACTTCGGTGGCTGCCCCTTTTCCTGTTAACTGCCGCGATACACGCAGCCGGCCGTGCAGGTTTCCTTGACCGCGACTTTGCTCAGGTTGGCCAGTGCGGGCTTGAGGCGCTGCCAGACCCAGATCGCGAGGTTTTCGCTGGTGGGGTTTTCCAGGCCTTCGATGTCATTGAGATAGTTGTGGTCAAGCTGCCGGTCGATCGGCGCGAAGGCCTGCTTGATCTCGGCGAAATCCTGCACCCAGCCGGTCTTCTCGCCGACCGGGCCTTCCACGTGCACGGAAATCTCGAACGAGTGGCCGTGCAGGCGCCCGCACTTGTGGCCGGGCGGCACGTTCGGCAGCTTGTGCGCGGCCTCGATGCGGAAGGTCTTGTAGATCTCCATGGCACCGATATAGCAACCTTGCACCGGTTCTCCACACGGGGTGCGGCACTGACACCTTTTCCGAAATCCGATCACACCCCTCGCGGCCGGTATCTCCTCGCTACAACCTGGAAGTTCTGTCGCCCCTTACGGGGCTCCTTGGATTGGATGCAGACCGGACCCCGGGCTCACGCCCGGGGCTAAGTTCTGGCGCCCGCAAGCGGGCTGAACGCTGCCGCAAGCGGGCCAGGCACCGCCGCGGATGGCCGAAAGCCTGCGCGGATGGCCGAAAGCCGCCGCGGATGGCCGAAAGCCGCCGCGGATGGCTGAGAGCCGCCGCGGATGGCTGAGAGCTGCTGCTGGCGGGCTGAAAGCCGCCGCAGGCGGCGCAAGAACTTAGCCCGGGGCGTAAGCCCCGGGTTGCCGGGCATAAAACCACTGAGCCCCGTCAGGGGCGACAGAAAGAATGTCGCACTGGCCGCTAACATGAGCGCGTCCGGACTGGACGTGTGGAGCACATAGGCATCATGGCAACCGAGCAAGGCTACATCCCCCCGCACAGCATCGAGGCCGAACAGGCCGTGCTGGGCGCCATATTCGTTGACCCGGGCTGCCTGCCCGAGGTGACGCTGATCCTGAAGACGCCCGAGATGTTCTGGCGCGCCAGCCACCAGCACATCTACCGCGCGATCCAGCAGCTCTCGGCCGAGGGGCACGAGATCGACTGGGTCAGCGTAGGCGAGCAGGTGCGCAAGAACGGCGCGCTGGATGAATGCGGTGGAAACGACGCCCTGCACGCCTACCTGTCCGAAGTCAGCCACAGCGTGCCCAGCGCGTACGCGGCCGAGCGCTACGCCGGCATCGTGCGCGACCGCGCCCTGATGCGTGAGATCATCCTGCGCGCCAGCGACATCCGCAGCATGGCGCTGGATGAAACCCGTACACCGGGCGACGTGATCGAGAAGCTGGAGCGCGACGTGTTCGAGATCGCCGCCCAGCGCTTCCACGGCGAAACCCACAGCGTGCAGATGCTGATCCAGAAGGTGATGGAGCAGCAGTCCCGGATGCGCGAGTGGCGCCTCTCCCACGACGGCCACGCCCTGCCAGGCCTGAGCAGCGGCTACAGCGACCTGGACGCCTTCACTACCGGCTGGAAGGCCGGCGAGCTGATCGTGATCGGCGCGCGTCCCGGCCAGGGCAAGACTTCGCTGATGCTGAACCTGGCGGAAAACATCGCGCTGGACGCCCACAACCGCCGCGATGACGGCAGGGGCGGCGTGCTGGTGTTCAGCCTGGAAATGACCGGTACCGAGCTGGTGCAGCGCGTGATCTGCGCCAACGCCGGCGTGGACCTGAAGAAGGTGAAGCTGGGCCTCTACAACAAGCAGGAAGAGGCCGAGCTGAAGGAAGCCACCGGCCGGCTGGCCCAGGCCGCGATCTTCGTGGATGACTCGTTCACGCTCAGCATGTCCGAGATCCGCAGCAAGGCGCGTCGCATGAAAGAGCGCCACGACATCGAGGCCGTGTTCGTCGACTACCTGCAGCTGGTGAAAGACAACGACCGGCTGGACCGCCACCTGCAGATCGGCAACATCAGCCGCGGCATGAAGGCGCTCGCCCGTGAACTGAACATCCCGGTAATCACCGCCGCGCAGCTGAACCGCGGCGTCGAGCAGCGCAGCAGCCGGGAGAAGCGCCCGATGCTCAGCGACCTGCGCGAATCCGGCAGCATCGAGCAGGACGCCGACCAGGTGCTGATGATCCACCGCAAGGAATCGGAAGACGGCGCCATCGACACCAACGAACTGGCCGAGGTGGACCTGATCGTGGCCAAGAACCGCAACGGTCCCACCGGCGACGTCGAAATGCTGTTCCGCAAGCGCTTCACGCGCTTTGAGCAGAGGGATACCAGGTACGGCATCGACGATTTCCGGTCCGTGCCCACAACGCAAGCACGGTAGCCGGGTGCCGGCGCCGTGCGCACACTCGTCGCAGGCTGCGGGCGAACACGAAGATGAATGGCTGCATCAGCCCGCGGTGGTCGCCTTTTTGGCCCGCTTGCGGGCGTTTTCGTCCAGCTCGCGCTTGCGGATGCGGTAGGCCTTGGGCGTCACCTCGACCAGCTCGTCGGGCTCGATCCACTCCATGGCTTCCTCGAGGCTCAGGTCGCGGCGCGTCTTGAGGCGCGTGAAGGACTCCTTGGTGCTGCTGCGGATGTTGGTCAGGTGCTTGGTGCGGCACACGTTGGCCACGATGTCGCCCTCGCGGCAGTTCTCGCCCACCACCTGCCCGGCGTAGACCGGGTCCGTGGGTCCCACGAAGAAGTCGCCGCGGTCGTTCAGGTTGTCCAGCGCGTAGCTGGTGACCTGGCCGTTCTCCATGTTGATGATCGAGCCTCGCGCGCGGCGCGGGATGTCGCCGGCCATGCGCTTGTACTCGCGGAAGCGGTGACTGAAAATCGCCTCGCCCTGCGTCGCGGTCAGAATGCGCGTGCGCATGCCGATCAGCCCGCGCGAAGGCACCTCGAAGTGGATCACCGTGCGCTCGCCGTGGTTCTCCATGTGCGTGAGCTGCCCGGCCCTTGAGCCCAGCAGCTCGATCACCTTGCCCGCGTGCGCCTGCGGCACGTCGATCACCGCGTCTTCCCAGGGTTCTTCCTTGTGGCCGTCCACTTCGTGCACGATCACCTCGGGTGCGCCGATCGCGAACTCGTAGCCCTCGCGGCGCATATTCTCAACCAGAATGCCCAGGTGCAGCGTGCCGCGGCCCATCACCTTGAAGCTGTCGGCCGCGTCGCCGGTATTCACGCGCAGGGCCACATCGGCCTCGGCGGCGCGCTCCAGGCGGTCGCGCACCTGGCGGCTGGTGACGAACTCGCCTTCCTTGCCGGCAAAGGGCGAGTCGTTGACGCGGAACTCCATGGTGATGGTGGGCTCATCGATCGGCACCGGGGGCAGCGCCTCCGGGTGCTCGATGTGCGCGACGGTGTCGCCGATGTCGATGTCTTCCAGCCCCACGATCGCCACGATGTCGCCGGCGCTGACCTGTTCGACGTCCACGCGCTTCAGGCCGTCGAACACCTGCACCTGCTTGGCCTGGGCCTTGTGCACGGTGCCCTCGCGCTTGACCACCGCCACCTGCTCGCGCGCGGTCAGCGTGCCGCGCATGATGCGCCCGATGCCCACTCGGCCCACGAACTGGTCGAACAGGAAGTTGGTGATCTGCACCTGGAACGGCTTGTCGGGCTGCACTTCCGGGCCGGGGATCTTGTCGATCATGGCGTCCATCAGCGGCACCAGGTTCTCGCCCCGTGTTGACGGGTCAAGGCTGGCCACGCGGTCGCGGCCGGAGGCGTAGATTACCGGGAAATCCAGCTGCGCGTCGTCGGCGCCCAGGTCGATGAAAAGCTGGAACACCTCGTCCAGCACCTCCAGCGGGCGGGCGTCCGGGCGGTCGATCTTGTTCACCACCACCAGCGGCTTCAGGTGGTGGGCCAGCGCCTTGCGCAGCACGAATTTGGTCTGGGGCATGGGCCCCTCGGCCGCGTCCACCAGCAGGAAGCAGCCGTCGGCCATGCTCAGTACGCGCTCGACTTCGCCGGCGAAGTCGGCGTGGCCGGGGGTGTCGATCAGGTTGACCTTCACGCCCTTCCACACGAACGAAACGTTCTTGGCCAGGATGGTGATGCCGCGCTCGCGCTCCAGGGGGTTGCTGTCCATGAACGCTTCGGCGTGCTCGGACTTGTGGCCGAAGAAGTTCGCGGCCTCCAGGAAGCCGTCCACCAGGGTGGTCTTGCCGTGGTCAACGTGGGCTACGACTGCAATGTTGCGGATGTCTTCGCGGCGCATGGGTGTCCTGCCAAAGGTGCGGTAGGGTAACGAAGCAGCGCGCGACCGCAATCCCGGGCGTAAGCATTCGCGAGCCTACGCCACTTATCCATGACGGCCCCGTTCCCACCCCTGCCCGGTTTTCCCGCGTAGAGATTCACCGCCTGGCGGCGCAGCGCCGGCAGGCAAACGGCAAACCATGAGCCCGTTTCGTGAGTTGAGGTGACGCGTTCACCCGCTCAGCCTGGCGCCCGCTTCGGCGCATGGGTCGCGGCTTGCCATGACGGCGTCCCCCCGATTTCCCCCGGAGCACGAACATGAAACTCACTGCTTTGCTGCTGGGCGTACCGCTCACGGCCGCGGCCCTGCTGGCCGCTTTCACCTACACCTGGAACTCGTTTGCCGGCGACCCGCTGCCCGTACACGCTGACGGCGCGGGCGTTGACAACGCGCGCGAGGGCTACACCGTCAGCACGGTGCGGGTCGGCGACATCGAGTACCTGGTGGTCTCTTCGTACGCGCGTTTCGAAGGCGAAAAGAAAGAGGAACTGAAGGGCACACCGCGTCACTTCATCACCGTCTACGAAATCGTGCGCAAGTCGGAGGGCAAGGCCGAATTGATCCTGATCGGCAGCCGCTGCATAGAATGGGACCGCGGCTATGAGCTGATCAATTTCAAGGCCGACGGGGCCGCGCCGGTGAAGCTGCGCGGCACACGCGATTAGGGCCGCAACCGGGGCCGGACGCCGAGGGTGCCCGGCCCCGCGGTCTGTAAAATCCCGCTTCTGCGTGCCTGTGGCGGGGTCAGACGCTACAATCCGAAAACCAACCCTCCCCCGGTCGAGAGGAAAACGCATGAAATTCGACACACTGGTCAAGGCGGTGTTCGCGCTGGCCGCGCTGATCGCCGCAGGCACGTACGCCTACAACACCTTCGTTGACAGGGCCGAGACTGCCCACGCCGACGGCGTCGACACCAAGGAAGGCTTCGACGTGATCAGCTTCGGCGCCAACCGCCAGGGTGGCTACGTGGCCGTCACCAAGTATGCGGAAAACCCGTTTGAGCCCGGGCAGATGCGCCACTGCATCACCTTCTATGAAATCGTGAAGGCGGGCGGCGACGGCGAAGCCAAGCTGCACCTGGTGGGCAGCCGCTGCCTGGATTACGACCAGGGCCCGGACCTGATCAAGTTCGAGGAAGTGAAGGGCGAAACGCCCAAGGACCTGAAAGAAGCCATCGAAAAGGCCAGCAAGGGCAAACGCCGCTAAAACCCGCAGCCGTGCAGCAGGGGCAGGCGCTTTGGCGTCTGTCCCTGTTCCGTCTGCACGTTCCGCGCAGGCTGCACCAGGCGACAGCAACGCTTGAAGGGGCGAGCCACAAAGGGGGGATTCTCCCCGCACCTGCCATTTCCTTATCCCGGGAGTGGCAAGCGCTTGGAGCAAGTGGTCAAATCAGCTATACAAAAGCTCTGCGCAGCACAACCGAGGAAACCAAGATGGCGCGACGCGACACAGGCACTCGCAGCATCAAACTCCCGGGCGGCGGCCAGCCCGCCCGTCCCCAGCAGCAGCCCGCACGGCGCCCTGCCGGCCCGCCCCCGACCGACGACGTCGGGCGCGCCATGGCCGACCTGGACGCCAGCGCCCAGATCCGCGACCGCAGCCAGCTGCCCAGCAAGGTGAAGGTGATCACCCCGCAGGTGATCATGAACATCGTGCAGTCCGTGACCGACAAGTTCGGCATGGACGCCGGCATCGACCGCGAGGAATTCAACCAGCTGATCATGCAGCAGACGCAGATGGAAATGCGCCTGCAGCAGGCCAACGAAAAGGTCGAGAACTACAAGGCCGAGTACAAAAAGGTCTACGACGCCTTCACCAACGCCCAGCAGCTGCTGAAGCAGGCACAGGCGGGCCAGGCCGGCAACGAGCAGTTCCTGGACCAGTACGAACAGCAGATCGCCGAGTTGCAGCAGCGCAACGCCGCGGCCGTCGACACCTACATGGACCTGCAGCAGCAGCTCGACAGCGTCACCCAGCAGTACAGCGCGCTGGAAGCCGCCCTGCAGCAGCGCGACAACGACTACGCCCAGCTGCAGCAGCAGTTGATCGAGCTGGAGCAGGGCGGGGTCGCCGCGGCCGACGCCCAGGCCGAAGCCGACCAGCTGCGCGAGCAGATCGCGCAGCTCGAGCAGCAGCTGGCCGACATGGAAAACGCCAGCGCCGAGGCCAGCGAAGGCATCAACCAGGAAGCCAGCCTGCGCGAACAGGCCGAGCGCGAACGCGACGAGCTGAACGGCCAGCTGACGGCCCTGCAGGCGGAGCTCGACCAGGTGCGCGGCGAGCTGGCCCAGACCAGCGAAGGCGCATCCGAGGAAGCCCAGGCGCTGCAGCAGCAGGTCGAGGACCTGAAGCGCCAGCTCAAGCAGGGCGAGCGCAGCCACGCGAAGTACGAGAACATGGAGATCGAGCTGGAGAAGCTGCGCACCCAGGAAGGCGCGTGGCTTGAGGAAAAGCGTCGCCTGGCCAGCCAGCTCAGCAACGAAACCAACAACCGCCGCGCCGCCGAGGAAAAGCTCAAGGCCATCGAGATGGGCGAAACCCTGCCCGAGGCCAGCAAGGCCGTCGAGGAACGCGCCAAGAAGGCCGAGGCCGATGCTCAGGGCGCGAAGCAGGAACTCGATCAGCTCAAGAAAGAACTCGAGAAGGCCAAGGCCGGCGCCAGCAAGGCCGACGAAGTCAGCGGCGAACTGGCACAGGCGAAGTCCGAGCTCGAGAAGACCCGGGCGGATCTCAAGCAGCTCAACGAGGACCTGGGCAAGGCGGGCAACGCCGCCAAGGAACTCGGCATGCTCAAGCGCAAGTTCGAGAACGTCGAGGCCGAGCTCGAGGGCCTGCGCGCCTCCGAGGGCAAGTGGCTCGAGGAAAAGCGCCGCATGGCGGCCCAGCTTTCCAACGAGACCAACCTGCGCCGCGAGCTTGAGCAGAAGATGAAAGCCGAGCTGGCGGACGCGCAGTCAGAGAACGAGGCCGGAAAAAAAAACTCCAGGCAGTAACCGCACTTGAAGCGGAACGCGACAAGGCGCTCAAGGACCGCGACGTAGCCGAGCGCTCACTCAACGTAATCGAAGACGAAAACGAAGCCCTGCGCAGGGCGAACGACGACCTGCTGCAGCGCCTGGACGCGTTGCAGGAAGACGGCGGCCAGAAAGCCCGCGAACTCGAACAGCAGCTCGGGCAGGTAAAGAAAGACCTCGACGAAACCGAGCGCAAGCTGACCGCGCGCCACGAGCTGGTGGCCAAGCTCGCCCCCGAGCTGGACGCCGCCCGCAAGCTGATCGAGGAGCAGGACAGCAAGCTCGCCCAGAACGAAGAGCAGCTCAAACGCCTGGGCGCCGAACTCGAGTCCGCCCACGGCGAGATCGAAAAGCTGATGGAGGAAGCCGGCCAGGCCGGCGCCGCCACCTCGCAGCAGCAGCAGGCGCTGGCCGACCTGCAGTCCAGGCTGGCGGAAGCAGAAGATGCCCTGAAGCGCCGCGACGAGCGGGTCCAGGAACTGGAGCTGGGGGCGGAACGCACGCAGCAGCAGCTGAAAGAAGCGCTGCAGCGCGCGGAAGAACGCGTCCAGGAACTGGAAAAGAAACTGGCCGATCAAGGCGCCGAGGCCGAAAAGCGCGAAGCCGCGGAACGGCAGATCAGCGAGTTGCAGGAAGCGCTGGCACGCGCCGAGGCGCGCAACGAAGAGCTGCAGTCCGAGCTGGACGAGAAGGCCGCCCGCGCCGACCAGCTCGGCGGCGCCGAGAAGCGCCTGTCAGAGATCGAGGAAGAGCTGGCCGACGCGAAGTCCGAGGCTGAAACCGCGCGCAACGCCCGCGACGCCGCCCAGGAGGAAGTCGCCACCCTGAACGAACGCCTGCAGGCCGCGCAGAAGGAAGCCGGCAAGCTGGACGAGATGCAGCGCCGCCTGGAAGCCCGCGACCGGCAGATCGAAGTCGCGCAGCAGCAGCTCAATGACCTGCGCGAGGAACTCAAACTCGAAGAAGAGGAACGCGCCAAGGCGGGCGAATCCCTGCGCGCCGCACGCGAGGCCGAAGAGCGTGCAATTGAACAGGCCGAGGCCCTCGAGAACGAACTGGCCGAAGCCAAGGCCGCAGGCGAGGAGGCGAAGCAGCAGGCCGAGGCACAGCGCCAGGAAATTGCCGATCTGAAGGCGCGCCTGGCCGACACCGAGGAACGCGCACTCAAGCAGGCCCAGAGCCTCGAGCAGGAGGTCGCCGACCTGAACTCGCGCCTCACCGAGGCCGAGGAGATCGCGGAGCGGGCCAGCGAGCAAGCCGCCGAGAACGCGGCCGGCAAGGCGGAAGCCATGGACGCCCTGCGCGCGGAAAACGATTCGCTGAAGCAGCGCAACGAAGAGATCACCCGCAAGCGCGACGACGTGCTGAAGGGGCTGGAGGCCGCAGTCGGCGAGCTGGACGCCATGAAGGAAGTGCTGGCCGGGCGCGACGTCGACCTGCGCGCCGCGCAGGGCGAACGCGACGAGGCCCGCAAACAGGCCGAGGAGCTGCGCCGCGAGCTGGAGGGAATGAAGGCCCTGCAGGCCGAGATCGACGCCCTCGAGGCCAGGCACCGCGAGGCCAGCGATGAGCTGCTGCGCGTCGGCGGCGCCTTGACCAACGCCGAGCAGGCCGCGGAAAAGTGGCGCGACGAGATCGACGCCCTGAAGCAGAAGGTCGAGCAGACCACCGAGCAGCGCCACGAGGCTGAGAAGCAGCTGGTGGAAGCACGCGCCAAGCTGGACGCCGAGCAGGAGCTGCGCCGCGAGCACAACCGCCGCATCGAGCAGCTGGAGGACGCCCTGGAACGCGAGCGCCAGCAGCTCGACAAGTCGGCGCCGGCCGAGGCGCTCACTACGCTGTCGGCGCAGCTCGCCAACGAGCGCGCCAAGTGGGAGTCGCGCATCGGCGAGCGCGAAGGCGAACTCGAGGAAATGCGCAAGCGACTCGGTGAAGCCGAGGGCCGCGAAAGCGACCTGGCCGCGCAGCTGGAAAGCGTCGAGCTGTCAAAGCAGGACGTGAATCGCGCCAAGGCGCTCGCCGGCCAGCGCCGCGCGCAGATCGAGCGCATGCAGAGCGACGTCGAGACCGCGCGCCGCCAGGCCAAGGATTCCGAGGCCTACTGGAAGAACGAGATGTCCGAGTTCCAGCAGCTGGTCGCCGCGCACCTGCTGGCCGCCGAGAATAAAGAAGAAGGCAGCGACCAGAAACTGCAGGGCCTGCTGGAAGAACTGAAGGTCGGCATCGCCGACAAGTACGCCAAGCTGCGCCGCAAGGCCAACCGCATGGAAAAGGAACTGGCCGAGACCAAGGACAAGCTCACGGCCGTCGAGCGCATCCTCGCGAAGAAGGAGGAGGAGGACTCGCGTCTCAACAAGATCGTCGAGGAAATCGAAGAGCGCGAAAAAGTACCGGGGACAAAAAAGAAGGCAGCCGCCAAAAAGCCGGCCGCCAAGAAGAAGGCGCCTGCCAAAAAGAAGAAGTAACCAGAATCCCTACTGACGAGAATGCAGCGCCCAGGGACAGGCACCTTCGGTGCCTGTCCCTTTTCAGTGTGCACACGCATCCGCCATGAACGCGGAAAGGGGACAGTCACCAAGGTGACTGTCCCCGGTTGTGGGGTAGACTATAGGCGCCATGGAAGCCCCGCCCGACGAACAGGCCTTGCAGGAACTGGCCACGGCCACGCGCGGCCGTGCGGCCGGCGGCAAGTGGCGCATCGTGGTGGCGGCGCTGCTGCTGGCGGCGCTGGTGGTGGTGGGCTTCGCGGTGGTCACGGAAAGCATCCGGCAGTCGGGCATTTCCAGCGCGAAGAAGGAAGCCCGCGAGGCCGCAGAGGCCGTGCAGGCGCGCTACGCGCATGTGAACGACTGGCCGGCCTGGTACCGCAACCGCCTGCCGGAAAACTGGGGCGGCGACAAGCTGCAGGCATGGATCGACTCCGCCCAGCCAGTATCCGACAAGCAAGGAGACCATGTGCTTACGGATCTCCTCGTCGCGATGGATTGGGAACTCCGCGGAGTTGATGACCCCTCCCTGCCAGCCGACAAAGCAAAGGTCGCCGAGTTACTGCGCGAGAACGCGCCGCTGATACCCGGCCTTTCCGCTCTCGCCGGCTACCACAACTTGGCCCTGCTTCCCCACTTCGCGGAGGGCTTTCCGGGGTACAGAGTGATGCCGACCATCAGAGCATTCCAGCTGATCCGGTTCCGCGTTGCGGCAAACATGTTTCTTGGCAATTGGGCCGCTGCCTGGCAGGAACTTCTGCTGCTGCATGAGGTTGTCAAACGTATGGAACCAGCCTCATCCATCGTCCCGTCGCGCATTGTCTACGGCATGGAAAAGTGGTGCATGGACCTTGTTGCGCTCGGACTGAGGCACGTTGCAGCCCCCCGCGAGATTCTGGAGCAATGGGCAGTTGAACCGCCCCAGAATCCGGATCGCCTGCTCGAACTGGTTGACGTTGAGCTGGCAATGATCGCGCAGGTATCACGGCTCCGTGACGGCGAGGATTGGTTTTCCGGTTTCTCAATCTGGTCTGAGGAAGTCCCGGATGGCAGCGGCTGGTTTGGTTACCTGCAACCTGAACTCAGTTGGCGCGAACGCAATCAAGCGTGGTCCGGCCCACAAGAGTCGGCCGAGTTCGCATCCGGGTACATCAACGGCATGCTCGCTGCGGCAGACGGGCTCCGGGCGGGAGTAAAGCCTGAACAGATCCGAATCGAGGCGGACGTCTGGTTCTACCAGCAAGTGCGGTTAGAGGCGGAAATGACGTTGCGGCGAAGGTTCACCGCCTGCCTGGCGCGCATCCGGCTGGCGGAGCTGGACCACGCAGACGAAGCAGCGCTGCAGGATGCCTTGGATTCTTTAGCGACCGAATACCCGGAGCTCGAGCTGGAGCGCACGCCCGGCGGAATCGTGCTGAAATTCCGCGACACACCGGACAACCGCAAGTACCTCAACTACGACGAAGAGGGCGGCGAGTCGTTCCACGAAGCCAATCCGCCCGTCACACTGAAACCGCTGAAACCGTAGACTCGCCAAGGGACAGGCACCTTGGTGCCTGTCCCTTTTCGGTGTGCCGGCGCCAGGTCAGCCATGAACGCGGAAAGGGGACAGTCACCAAGGTGACTGTCCCCGGTTGTGGACGTGCGCTCGTGAACGCAAAAGCCCCCGCGTTTTCGCGGGGGCTCTGTGGGTGTGTTTGTGTTTAGCGGCGCTGGAAGGCTGCTTGCGGCTGGGCCACGCCGGCCTTGGTGCGCTCTTCCTTGAACTTGGTGAGGGTAATCCGGTTACCCTCGTCGTTGTACTCGACCTTATCCACGCACTTGGTCATCAGCATGATGCCCAGGCCGCCGAGCTTGCCGGCCTTGCGGCGCTCGCGCACGCGGTCAACGGCGCCGTCCTCGGGCGCCACGTACAGGCGCCAGTCGAAGCCCTTACCCTGGTCGCTCACCACCACGGTCAGGCGCTTGGCGTCGAGGTAATACTCCACGTCCACGAAGCGGTCGCGGCGGTGGCGGTTACCGTGCTGGGCCGCGTTGCTGCAGGATTCGCGGAAGGCCGTGCACATCTGCACCTGCTGGCCTTCGTTGAGACCGCTGTCGGCAAACAGGCGCGCGGCGATTTCGTTGGCGCGGTCGATCCAGCGGTCCTCGGTGGGGAAGCGGAAGTACACTTCCTGCTCGAAGACGGCCTGTTCTTCCGTGCTGCGTTCAAGCTCGCGCTCACCGAGCTCGAGCATGTCCTTGACTTCAAAGGGCTGCGAAAGCTGCTCGTTGCCGAGGAAGCGGAAGGTCTTGAACCAGGCCTTTTCCTTGCCGGCGGGCAGCATCTCGAGGATCGGCACCAGCGAGCTGACCTTGTGTGTCTTGGCGTACTCGACCACGGCGTCGGCGTCCGGCATCACGCAGTCGATGATGATCAGGCTGATCGGGTCTTCGATCAGGTACTGCTTGGCCTGGTCGAGGCTGGTGACCACTTCGACGATCCAGCCCGCCTTGCTGAAGTGGTACTCGATGGTCTTGATGAACGGGTCTTCGGCGTCTTTGCAGCCGAGCAGGATCTTGTTGGCGCGCGCGGACTCAAGCTGTTCCTTCAGCTTGCCCGACGCCTCGAACTCGACGGCGCCGCCCTGCACGGTGTCAATCAACTGCGGCGCGGCGCTGAACTCGACGCTGCGCTTGGAAACGGCGATGGTGCGCACGCCCTCGTGGCCGTCTTCGGCGGGGACGATCTGCGCCTTGCGTTCTTTCAGGCGGAACTGGCCGAAGCCGCTGAGCTCAACCACGTCGTGGCGCATCACCTTGCCGATGATGGCGTCAACCAGCGCGCCGGCCACGGATGCCACGTCGCTGGTGTTCAGGCCGTGGGCGCCTTCGATGGCGTCCTGCGTGTCGGCGCCGGGCACGGTGGCGCTGCCCTTCTTGCCCTTGGCGGGGCAGGAAATGCGGCCCAGGTTCGACAGCTCAACGGATTTGCCGGCCACCAGTGACTGGCGCACAAAGTCCAGGATTGCGTCAACAACCTGCTGCGTAACCCCTGCGTCAACGCCGGCTGCCCGGGCGACTTCGGGAATGATCTCGGATGAATTCCAGGTCTTCATGCCTACGCCCCGTGTTCTGGACGTGCCAGATGTGAAACTGCCAGTCTACCCCAAACTCGGCCGCAAGGGAACGGTTACCGTCCGCCCAGCTCTTTGGCGCGATCCGACAACTCACGCTGGTCGACCACACCCTTGCGCTTCAGCAGCTCGATCACGCTGTCATACAACTCCTGCTCGGTGATTACGCCCTTTTTAAGCAGGACAGGAATCACGGCCGCGCGCAGGTCAGCGCGCGTAATGGCGGTGGTGCTGAGCTTGGCACTAGCGTCGGAAAGCCGCTCGCGCACGCTGTCGACCAGTGAGGACTCGGTGGCGTCGCGCAGGGCGGCCAGGCTGCCCCTGCTGGCGGGGCGCAGGCGCCCGGCGCTCTTGGGCTTCAGGGCGGGCTCGCTCTGCGATTCCTGTTCCTTGATGTCGAGATACTCGGCAATCGCGCGCTTGATCGAGTCGCGGGTCGCCAGCGTGGTTTCGATCTTCTTGCCGGTCACGAACTGCAGCTCGTCCAGCGCTTCGTAGTCGGTGGGGTCGCTCATCGCGACCGTCAGCACGTTGGCGGTCTGGTGCACCGGGATCAGGTGGTGCTTTTCGATGATGTCCTTGGGCACGGCCTTCAACAGGTTGACCGGCAGAATCATGTTCGCCAGGTCCGTGACTTCCATGTTGTAGTGGCGCGCAATCTCGCGGGTCAGGGCCTCGTCGGTCATGTAGCCGAGCTTGACGATGATGCCGCCGATCTTGCCGCCCAGGGACTTCTGGTACTCGATCGCAGTATCCAGCTGCTCTTTGGTAATCAGCTTCTTCTTGAGAAGCATCTCACCCAGCTTCAAGCGCTCAAAGGCCATCGTGCAACCCCGCAACTGGCCGGCATACAGACCTCCCCCTTGGTCGGTCCGTGTCCGGAGCTCGAAAGATGGTAACCGAGGGGGTCATGTAAAACGTAACAGGGCATGCATTAAGCGTCAACGCATTTCACTGTTACTGCTGGACTTGCGACGTTTTCCGACACACCCCGTGGAATCCAGGTTTCAGGTTGCAGGGCGAAGGCCGAATCTTGCCGCGTCTGCACCCCGCGCGCCTGCGCTTGCTGTTCCCATGCCAGGCGCCGGCTGAAGCCGGGAACTTTGCCCGCGCCTTTCCCGTCAATTAAATGGTTCTGATTCGTTACAATGCTCCAGAGGGACCCACGTGACCGAACTCCAGCGCCGCATCGACAAGTTCCGCCTGCACCTGATGCTGCGCCTGGCCGGCTGGGCCGCGCTGCTTGGCCTGCTGGTCGCCCTGCTGGTCGTGATCTTCGCACCCTGGCTGCGCGACGGCATCGGCCTGCCAGGCTACTGGCTGACCATCGCGCTGCCGCTTGCATTCCCGCTGGCCTACGTGTTTTTCACCCTGCTGCGCCGCCCTGACGACCGTACCGTGGTGCTGGCCGCCGACGCATGGTGCCGGGCCGAGGGCTCGATCATCAGCGCCTGGGAACTCGAACGCGAACACCCCGCCAGCCCCTTCAACAAGCCGGTCGCGGACAAGGCCGTGCGCATGCTGGACAACCACCGGCTGCCTGAGCCGCGGCTGCTTCGAAAAGCCCTCCTCGCGCTGCTGGTGATGCTGGCGCTGCTGCCGCTTTCGCGCTTCGTTTATGCCCAGATGCAGGAATCCGAGCAGGATGAACAGAAGCAAGCCGCCGAGCGCAAGGTGGACACGCCGCCCGAAGAGGCCGAGAAGCTGGCCCAGGAGGCCGCCGCAGCCGCCGAGCGCGCCAAGCAACTGGGGGCGAAACAGCAGGAGCAGCTTGCCGATGACCTCGAGCAGGCGGCCCGCAACGCCCAGGCCGGCGGCCAGGACAAGGAACGCGCCCTGCGCGACGCCAACAGCCTGGTCGACCGGGCCAAGGCCCAGACCGAAGCCCAGCAGCGCCGTGAAGAAGCGCGCGAAGCACTGGCCGAAAGCGAGGCCACACGCGACCTGGCCGAAGCCATTCAGCGCTCCGATCACCAGGCGGCCCGCACGGAGATCGAAGATCTGGTCGAGCAGGTCTACAACAAGGACGGCCGTATCGACCCCGCCCGCGCGGAAGAGTTGCGCCAGGCCGTACAGAAAGCCCGCGAACAGGCCCCGCAAGACGCCCGCCTGCGCCGCGCCGCGGAAACCCTTGAACAGCTGCTGGAACAGCAGGCCCTGGAACAGGCCCAACAGCGCCGCGAACAGACCGAGAAGGACATGCGGGCATCGGGCATGGACCCGGAGGCGGTCAAACAGGCCATGGAGAAACTCCAGGACGTGGACGAACGCGCCCTGGCCCGCGCCCTCGAAGAACTGGCCAAGGCCGCCAGCCCCCTGCGCGACCTGGACGTCAGCGGCCGCGAAATGGAGGAGCTGCTGAAACAGCTGGAGGCCGGAAAGCTGGACCCCAGTCAGGCCGAGGAAATGGCCGAGGCCGCCCGGCAGCTCAGCGAGCGGCTGGAACTGGATGCGGAAACCCTGCGCGAGATGTTGAAGGACGGCCGTGAGTTCGAGGGGCTGAAGAAGACCGCCGAAGAGATGATGAAAAACATGCCAGAGGGAGAGCGCCCGACCGGACCCGATCAGGTCCCGGAGTGGGCCAGGCAGGCCATGCCCGAAGACTGGAAGCAGGCCTGGAAACAGGCGGGCAAGGAAGGCCGCGAGCCCGGCAAGGGCACAGGCAGCCGGCAGGGCTCCGGCGAGGACGGCGGGGAAGGCCCCGACGGCGGCAAGGGCGCAGGTGAAGGAAAGACCGGCGACCCGACCAGGCCGGTCGAAGGCGGAGGTATAGAAGAAGGCGTAGAGACCAGCGACACCGGCCAGGGCGAAAAGGACCCCGACAAAGACCCCGAACGCCTCGACCCCAACAAAGCGGGCGACGAGAAGGCCCGGCGCGAAGGCAGCGGGCGATCAGCAGAAAGCAGCGGACTGAACACCCGCGATGAAGAAGAGCGCCTGCCACGGCGCTATCGCGAAGCCGCCCGCAAGTACTTCGAACGGTAGTAAGCAATCCGGCGACCGGTGACGGGCATCAAGCTGCCGGTCTCCTGTGCCCCGAAAACTTTTCCATCGCGCGGCGCACCTAACTCGTTACATTGCCGGACCTTTCCGACAGTGAAGCGAGGCAGGGATGAGTGTGCGGGTTCTGATTCTGCTGGTGGCCGTGTTCGGCGCCTCCCTGTACGCCCAGGGCATGAGTGAAGAGTACGTCGAGGGGCGCACGGAAGAGAAGTTCAGCAAGCCCCACGGCTTCAGCCTTGAGTGGGACCTTTACGCCTACGTGCCCTGGTTCGAGCAGCAGCAGCGCGTGCGATCGGGCGGCATCGGCTCGGATCGCATCAGCTTCACCGATGACATGGACGGCCTGCCGATCGGCGTGTTCGGCGGCACCGACGTGCGCATGCGCTTCTCGTGGTATGACAGCGTGGAGATCGGCTACAACGCCTACTTCACGCGCGCCTTCAGCGACGACCTTGGCGAGTTCAAGCGCTGGAACGGCATCATCTACCCCGAAAACACCGACATCGACTACGCCGCCGACCTGCACGACTTCCGCATCCTGTATCGCCGCGACCTGTTCCGGCTTGGGCTGACCAAAAACTTCACGTTCTTCATCAAGGCCGGCCTCGAGTACAGCTACATCCGGACCCAGGTGGCCAGCGACACCTTCACGGTCGAGGATGACCGCGACGTCGAGGAATTCCGCGAGCTGCTACCCTGGTACAGCGCGGGCTTCGGCGCGGAGATCGAAATCGGGCGCAGCATCCGCATCACCGCCGAGGCGCGCGGCACCTACATGGTCGGCTTCCCCACCTTCCAGGAGCGCGACCGCGACGACATGAAGCAGAGCATCTGGAGCCTGACCGGCCTGGTCAGCTTCGACTGGAACATCACCGACTGGTTCGCGCTGGTCGCGCGCGTGCACTACCGCTACCTGAAAGTCCGCCTGTACGGCGGCTTCCGTCAGGACAACTTCCTCTGGTACAGCGTGGGCCCCGACATTGGCTTCGGCCTCAGGTTCTAGCCCGTCCCTTTGATCTGCTCTTCCGTCTGCTAACCTGCACGCGTCCGCTGAACAGATTGGAACGTGTGGCCGGTAAAACCATCCGCGTATTGTGTCTGGGTGACCTCGTGGGCAGGCCGGGAAGGCGCGCGATCCGCGAGTGCCTGCCGCAGATCAAGGCCGATCACCAGCTCGATTTCACCATCGTAAACGTCGAGAACGCCACCAACGGCGCGGGCCTGCGCGTCAAGGAAGGCGAAGAGCTGCTGGGCTACGGAATCGACTGCATGACCAGCGGCGACCACATCCTCGACTTTCCCGAGTCCGCGGACTACTGCGAAAAAGAGTACCGCCTGCTGCGCCCCGTGAACTATGAAATGAAGGGCCGCGGGGCATGGATCTATGACCCCGGCAGCGGCGTGCGCATCGGCGTCGTCAACGCCTGCGGCCACGTGTTCATGAAAGAGCGCTGCAGGACACAGAACGTGTTTCACGCGACGCGCGACGCGGTCGAGAAGCTGCGCGAGGAAACGCCCATCATCTTCGTGGACATGCACGCCGAGGCGACCAGCGAGAAGATCGCCATGGGCTGGCACCTGGACGGCAAAGCCAGCGCCGTGTTCGGCAGCCACACCCACGTGCAGACCGCGGACCTGCAGGTGCTGCCCGGCGGCACCGGCTACATCACCGACCTCGGCATGACCGGCCCGCACCACGGCGTGATCGGCCGCGACATGGAGGCCGTGCTGAAGCGCTTCACCACGGACGAGCGGCACTTCATGAAAGTGGCCAAAGGCTGGATCCGGCTGACCGGTGCGATCTTCGAGGTGGAGGTCGGCAGCGGCAAGTGCGTCGGCACCCAGCTGTTCAGCCACACGCTCGAGGGCGTGGAAGAGACCGGCGAAGGCGCCTGAGCTTGAACGTCCCGCAACCGGGGACAGGCGCCGCGGCGCCTGTCCCCTTTTCGCGTTCATGGCATCTGTCATCCCCGGGGGTGGTCACACGGCCACCTGACCCAAGTGACAAAGTTTGAAATTGCACAACCCGGCCTCGCAATTAGGGTGACATACATTCGACGCCAGAGATCGCTCACGAATCGGGGGCCGGCAACGGCGCCCCGCGTTGACGGAGTAAGGAGAGGACCATGGGACTAACCAGGTGGGTCTGTTTCGGTCTATTTGCGTTGTGCTGCACACCCCTGGTGGCGCAGAACCAGTTTACGGTCACGAACCTCAATGATTCCGGCGCCGGCAGCCTGCGTCAGGCAATCGACGACGCCAACAATACGGCGAACCAGGTGGTCAGCATGGTGCCGGTGGCTGACGAGGTGCGTTTTCAACCCGGTGTCACCGGCACACTCACGCTGACTACCCCGTTGCCCCAGATCGTTGAAGGAGTCTCGATCATCGGTCCCGGGAGGTCGCTGCTGACCATCACCGGCTCCGGAACCATGCGCATCTTCGAAACCAGCTTAGGGCACTATCTGGGCGTGTCGCACATGACCCTGTCCAATGGTTTCGCCAGCGGCGACGGCGGCGCGATCTTCAGCCGCGGCTTCACCGTGATCAACGACGTCGCCTTCAACAACTGCCACGCGGTCGGCGCCAGTTCCGGGTCCGGTCCGGGCGTGGACGGGCGCGGCGGCGCGATCTTCCATGAACCCGTGCTGGCCGAGTTGTGGGTGACCAACTCGCTGTTCGACGGCTGCACGGCCGATGGCGGAAACGGTACCAGCGGCAACGGTGGAGGCGGCTTCGGAGGTGCAGTCTTCCTTTCCAACGGCGTGGGCCGCTTCTCTCTAAGCACCATACAGAACTGCACCGCCACCGGCGGTGACACCGCCACCAGCGGAGGCGGGGGTTCGGCCAGGGGGGGCGGCGTCTACGCCGACTCGGCGCTCGACCTTGACGACGTTGTGATCGACAACTGCAGCTGTACAGGCGGCACCACCACGACGGCATCCGGCGAGGGCGGCCGTACCTATGGAGGCGGCATCTATGCCCTGTCCAACGTGGACGTGCTGCGGATGACCATCTCGTCGTGCAGCCTGCTGGGCGGCACGCCGGGCGCAGGCGGCATCGGCGGCGAGTCCGGCGGCGCCGGCCTGTACACGTCAACCCCGGGCGGCACCATGACGGTTTCACTGCAGCTGGTGTCCATCGAGAACTGCGACGCCGTCAGCCCCAGCGGCGGCTTCGCCTTCGGGGGCGGCATCGCGGGATACACCCAGATCACCCTGCTCGAATCGGAAATCGACCAGTGCACCGCCGCCGGCAGCGGTGGTGGCATTCACTACGAGGGCTCCGAGAGCGTGCAGATCACGCGAAGCACAATCAGCAACTGTACGGGCACGGGAGTGTCCGCCATCTCTTCGCCGTCCTTTGTGTTCATCAACTGTACCATCAGCACCAACAACGGCGGCGCACTGACCGGCGGCATCGACGTAACCGGTGCGGTCGTGCAACTCAGCTTCAGCACGGTCACCGCCAACCAGGGAGCGACCTGGGGTGGCGTGCGCCGCAGCGCAGGCTCGCTCAGCATCATCGGCTGCATCATCGCGGCCAATGCTGGATCGGGCTCAGCAACTGACCTCGACGCCGCGGCCAGCATGACGGTTCAGAACAGTGTGATCGGTATCCAGGACCCTGACGCCATCGCACAGGACGGCGTCAACGGCAACCAGGTCGGTAGTGTCGGCACGCCGCTCGACGCGAAGCTCTCCGGCCTTGCCGGCAACGGCGGTCCTACCTCAACCCACGCCCTGCTGGCCGGCAGCCCCGCCATCGACATGGGTGGAGCCATCAGCCCCCCGAGCACGGACCAGCGTAACGCACCGCGCACGATCGGGCCTGCCGATGCAGGCTCGTACGAGTACGGCGCCACCCCTCCCAACACCGGCGGAACCTCCGGCGGCGAGGGCGACTCGCGCTGCGCGGTTTCCGGCAGCGCCGGCCTTGGCTGGCTGCTGCTGCTCGGCCTGCTGGCGGCCATGGCCACGGCCGGCAGGCTGCGCCGCGAGTAACTTGCGCCTTCAGAAAAGGGGCAGGCACCGAAGGCGCCTGCCCCTTTCGCCTGTCGCCCGCCGCGACCTCCGCCGCCTCCCCCACCGCGTCCCTGCCCGGCGCCCCGGCGTCTGTCACGCCTGCAGGTGAAGCATTGTCGACGCCTCGAACGCGAACGGGGATACTCGCCCAGCTGAAGGTCCCCAGGTGCTGTCCGGCTTTCGATTGTCAGGCAGTTGCGGTCGCGGCCCGGGGCTCCGTGACCGCGCGCGCGGCCGGCATCAGTGCCTGGCGCAGGCTGAGGATGTGCCCGGCGAAGGCGAGCGGCACCAGGAACGCCGGCAGCCAGATGTAAGGGAAGGTGGCCACCACCTCCGGCCCCGGCTGCACGAAGATTTTCTGCATCGGGCCGGGCATCGAGAGCACGGCGTGGATCAGCACGTTGAGCAGCAGCCCCAGCCCCAGCAGGTTCCAGCCGATCACCACCAGCCTGTTCGGCCTGCGCAGGACCAGCCACGCCGCAAAGGGCGCGGTCAACCCGGTGACGATGTCGAAGTTGCGCCCCTCAAAGCTCAGCAGCTCAGGCCCCGCGCCGTTGACAGCCAGCATGAACAGCACCAGCTCAACGGGCACGCGGAAAGCCTGGAAGCCGACCAGTTTCGGCGCGCTGAGCGCGGCGACCACGCGCCGGCCGAGGGGGCCGAGGGTCAGCACCAGCGCAAGCGTCATTGTGAAGGCCAGCACCGGCAGGTTCGGCGGCATGCGGTCGGGCGCCGGCGCCAGCACGCCCGAGGCGGCAATCGCGGCTGTCAGTCCCAGCCAGAGGGCAATCGCCGCGGCGGCAACCCCCGTCGCGCGCGCCGCCTGCCCGCGGAAAGCGGCGCGGACCGCGCTGAGCACGAGCGCAGCGCAGGCGAACACCAGGCACATGAAGAAGACGTCCACGACGATCTGAGGCATGGCGAAGCCTCCACTTGTCGGCCGCGACATTACGGGCGTCTTGTTGTATCTGCAACTTAATTCCGGGCCCGCAACGGAAACGGGGACAGTCACCCAGGGCGACTGTCCCCGTCTGCGCACGAACTAAAAACCGCGGATGCGCTTGCTTACGCGGAACAGCGTTTCCATTCCGCCCTTGCCAAGGGTGTCTTCGGCCTCGGACTGCGCCTTGCGCCAGTGGGGAATTGCCTGGTGCAGTTTGCGCCGGCCGTCGTCGGTGAGCAGCAGGGTATGGGAGCGCGCGTCGGCGCCCTGCAGCTTGCTGATCCAGCCGTTGCGCTCCATGCGGTCGACGTTGCGGCTGAGCGTTGACTTGTCCAGTTTCAGCGCCTCGCAGAGGCTGCCGGGATTCACGCCGCCGGTGTGTTCCAGGGCGACCAGGATGGTCATCTGCGGCGAAGTCAGTCCCACGTTGCGCAATGCGTCATCGTAGATGCCGGTGATGACGCGTCCGAGCAGACGGGTGCGGCTGGCAAGGCAGGCGTTTGCGATCTCGTCGGCGATGCTCTTCAGTTGTTTGGCCATACAACTTATTGTAACTGCACAACCGCCCCCCGGGCAATTGATAAACTGACCACCGGGTCATTTATTGCCTAGGATATCGACCATGGCAGGATAAACTGTCGCTACATGAAAGACCGTGTGGGCGGTCTGTTAACTGTTTCTGCAAGGGCAATTGGCATGGCTCGTACCTTTGACCTGTCGCCGGAAGAGAAAATCGACTGGCTGCGCACCCTTCCGTTCTGGATCGTTCACCTGCTGCCCCTCGCGGCCATCTACACCGGCCACGGTCACTGGTCGGCCTGGGTCGTGATGGTGGTGCTGTACTACGCGCGGGTGTTCTTCATCACCGGCGGCTATCACCGCTACTTCTCGCACCGCAGCTACCAGATGGGCCGCGTCATGCAGTTCCTGATGGCTCTGGGCGGCACCACCTCGTTCCAGCGCGGCGTGCTGTGGTGGGCCGCCCACCACCGCCACCACCACAAGTACTCGGACCAGCCCGAGGACGTGCACTCGCCCAAGCGCGGCTTCCTCTGGAGCCACATGCAGTGGTTCCTGTGCAAGGTCCACTTCGACACGCGCTGGGAGCTGATCCCCGACTTCAAGGACAACCCCGAGCTCAAGTGGCTCAACAAGCACGAGTTCGTACCCGGCACCCTGCTGGCCACGGCGGTGTTCTTCATGGGTTACGGCATCAGTGGTACATGGCTGGGTGCGGCCGGCTACTGCATTATCGGCTTCTGGCTTTCCACGATTCTGCTGTGGCACGGCACCTTCACGGTGAACTCGCTGGCGCACGTGTTCGGTTCGCGCCGCTTTGCCACCCGCGACACCAGCCGCAACAACCTGCTGATCGCCCTGCTGACGGGCGGCGAGGGCTGGCACAACAACCACCACCACTACCAGGCTTCCTGCCGCCAGGGCTTCTACTGGTACGAGGTGGACATGACCTATTACATCCTGCTGGCCTTCAGCAAGCTGGGCCTGGTGCGCAACCTGCGCCAGCCGCCTGAGCGCGTGCTGAACAAGCACCTGATCAAGAAGGGTGCCGCGGACCTTGGCATGTTCCATGCCCAGTGGGAGCGCGCCACCAAGGCCCTCTCCACCATGCAGTTCAAGACGGCTGAGCAGAAGAAGGCCCTTGAGGACCTGCTGGCCAGCACGCGGGCCAAGATCGACGAAATCGCCCGCATGTCGCACGAGAAGGCCGAGGAACTGCTGCACCAGCAGGAAGCCGAGGCAGCCTCGTAGCGCGAATCAGCAAAACTGACGGGTTAAAAAAAAGCGGGCCGCCTGAGGAGTGCGGCCCGCCACTACAACCGGTGCTGAGGGAGGCACATTTCAACAGAAACCTGTCGAAACTTGGAGGAGGACAATTTCCCCAGCCCCGGCTTACAAAGAGTATAACGGACAAGTACGGCAAGCAAGCTAAAGTATTTTCCGCAACGCTCTGAAAGAACCCCGGCTGATGACGCAACTCCCTGGCACAAAACTCCTTACAACGATCGCCGAGCGGGTCTCAGAGATTCAGCTGAAATACTTCGACCGCCTCGAAAACGCCCAGATCCAGCACAAGCAGGACCGCCACCGCGACCTGCTGACCATCGCCGACAGCGAATCCGAACGCGTCATCATCGAGACCATCCGCGAGGCCTTTCCCTCCCACGGCATCCTGGGGGAAGAAACCGGCGCCGACCTGCGCGACAGCGAGTGGGTCTGGATCATCGACCCCGTGGACGGCACCACCAACTTCGCCCGCAGCTTCCCGTTTTTCGCCGCCAGCGTCGGTTGCTGGCACAAGGGACGGCCGGTGCTGGGACTGGTCGAGGCGCCCTACCTGCGCGAGCGTTTCATGGCCGAGGCGGGCTCAGGCGCGTTCCTGAACGGCAAGCGCCTCTCCGTCAGCGCCACGCCCGACATCGCGCACTCGGTATTGGCCACCGGCTTCGCCTACGTGCGCAACGAGGTAGTCCGCAACAACGTCGACAACTTCAGCCGCCTGATCCTCAAGTGCCACGACATCCGCCGCCCCGGCGCCGCCAGCCTTGACCTCGCCTACGTGGCGGCCGGGCGCTTCGACGGTTACTGGGAGCCCTACCTGAAACCCTGGGACGTGGCCGCCGGCTGCCTGCTGGTGACCGAGGCCGGCGGCAGGCTGACGGACTTCCACGGCGGCGACGACTGGCTGTTCGGCGCGAACCTGGTGGCCAGCAACGGGCTGGTACACGAAGAACTGCGCGCGGAGCTGTCCGGCACCGAGCCCGAGTACCAGCCCTGGGGCCGCGAGATCGAAAAGCAGATACGAGGGTAGGCCAGGTTTCAGGTGTCAGGTGTCAGGTTACAGGGAAAAGCCTGGACGTCGGGTGCTGGCGGAGGTCGGAACAATCGCCAACTGATGCTGCAGCTTCCAGACACGATCCCTGTCACCTGAAACCTGCTCCCTGAAACCTGATTCCGCTCCGGCCGCTCATTGAACATTGGGCGCGATTGATTGATTATTGCCTGCCATGGACACACTGGTCATCGTTCGCAAGATCCGCGAGGCGGAGGCGCTGGCTGATGCCGGCAAGCACGGTGACGCGCGCCGTCTGCTTGAGCCCCTGCTGGGCGACGATGGCCTGACCGACACGCACCGCAAGCTGGTCAGCAAGAAGCTGGAGCTGTTCGAGAAACAGCAGCAGCGCATGACCCGCATTCTGTCGCGGCGCGGCACCTCAACCGGCGTGCGCAGCGAGTCCGACCTGTCCTCCGAGCGCACCTCGATCCGCCCGGCCGTGGTGGACAAGTCCGAGCGCCCCACGGACCGCAGCATCGACAAAGAGGATCGCTCCGAGCGCCCGACCGACCTGAGCATCGAGAAGGAGAACCGCGGCGCCGCCACCGAGGTGGTGCCCAAGGCCCGCAACGTGGACACCGAGGTGCCGGAGAAGGGCCACAAGCTGAAGGTGGAGCCGCGCAAGAGCAGCGGCCAGAGCAGCGGCATGTGGCGCGCGGTCGAGGAGCGCCGCGAAGTGGTACGCCCGCCCGACCCCAGCGAATCGCAGGAACTGGCGCCCGTCATCGACAGCGACCGGCTGGACGCCGTGGCTGAAACCGACGACTCCGACCCGCGCAAGACCGACATCTTCGTGGCGCCGCCGCAGGTTTCCGACGTAGTGGTGCAGGTCGCGCCTGACGAGGACAGCGCCCCCGTGATCAGCCGCCTGAACGTGGACAAGCCGGTGCAACCCCGGCCCCACGACACGCCGGCGCCCTGGAACGACACCCCCGTGCCGCAGGCGATGACCCCGGCGCCGAAGGCGCTGACGCCGCCGCCCCCGGTCACGGTGCGGGACAGCTTCGTCATTCCGCCCACCGATACCGTGCAGGTCTCCGCGCTTCCCGACAAGGACGACCACTCGACCTACCTGCTGGCCGACGATTACTTCGCGCCGCGACCCAGCGCTCGCCCGCAGGCGCGCAGCAACCCCGAGCTCAAGGCCCTGGCCGAGCGTCTGCCCGACGACGACCTGCGCCGCGAGCTGGCCCTCGAGGTGGTCAAGCTGCGCGAGCAGCTCGAGGCCGTGCAGCGCGACAGCAAGCGTGAAACCCGCTCGGGCTCGCGCAAGATCGAACGCGAGGACCGCCCGGCGTCGGGCTCGTTCCACATCCCGGCCAGCCAGGTCAACACCATCGTGCGGCGCGCCGCCGGCACGGACCAGATCGAGGTCCACATGCCGGGGCGCGACGAGAACGCCTCGGAGCTGCAGGTTCTGCGGCGCGACAGCGTGCGCGGCGAGAAAACCACCGCCAAGCCGACCGACCGCGTGGCGCTGGCGCAGGACTACATCGACGCCGGCCAGATCCAGAAACCCAGCCTGCTCAAGCCGCTGGCAACCTGGCTGGGCGTTCTGGTGGTGCTGGGCGTGATCGGCTGGGCCGTGCACCTGGCCTGGCGCTCCATCGCCGAGGCAGACCTGCAGGCCATTGAGCTCAGCACCGAAGGCATCGGCGAGTACCGGCTGGGAACACCCAAGGCCGGCTACGCCGACATCAGCGGCAGGAAGAACATGGTGGAGCCGGCTGTGCTGAATGCGCGGGGCTGGCTGGTGCAGTATGAAGAGAGCGCCGAGTTGATCACGGCCGTGGCGATGCCGGGGCCGACGCTGGCCGACCCGGATGCAAGCGGCTTCAACGCGCTGCAGATCAGTTTCAACGGCGACCTGCTGAAGCTGCAGGGCAACACGACGGCCGAGGCGGTCAGCACGCGGTTCGGCGGCGCAATGCCGCCCTTCAGCCAGGCGGTGTGGGAGCAGTCCGAAACCTACACGCTCAGCTTCCCCTCGCAGCAGGGCGACCGGGTGCTGGAGTTCTGCTACGACACGCACAACCCGGCCGCGCCGCTGTGGGTGCGGGTGGCCGACGCGGGCCGGTCGCCGCGCGTGCCGGCGCGCGGCGATTTTTCGGACGAATAGGCGGGGCTGGTGCGGACAAGCATAAGGCTGCTATCTTCTGAGCGTCGAAAGGACTGAATGAAGATCCGCTTCTGGGGAGTGCGCGGCAGCCTTCCAACGCCCGGGCCTGAAACGGCCCGCTACGGCGGCAACACCACGTGCATCCAGGTGATCCGCGATTCCGGCCCGCTGATCATCATCGACGCCGGCACGGGCATCCGCGTGCTGGGCGACCAGCTGATGAAAACGGCCAGGCCGCCGTTCGACATCAAGCTGTTGGTCACGCACACTCACTGGGACCACATCCACGGCTTCCCGTTCTTCACGCCGATCTACACGCCCGGCAGCAAGGTCGAGGTGATGGGCATCGGGCCTTTGCGCGAAGGCAAAAGCTCCGAGCAGGTGATGCGCGACCAGATGACCTACAGCTATTTCCCGGTCGAGAACACCATGCTCGACAACGTGGTCAGCTACCTCGACTTCAACCACAAGTTCAAAGACGGCGTGGAGCGCAGCTTTGAGCTGTGCGAGGGCGTCAAGGTGACGCTCAAGCTCACCAACCACCCGGTATACTGCATAGCCTATCGCATCGAAGCCGACGGCAGGTGCTTCGTGTTCAGCGGCGACCACGAGCCCTGGGCGCGCACCACCACCGACGACCGCCCCGGCGACACGCGCGAGCTGTTCCGCATCATGAACCACCGCATGGTCGAGTTCTGCCGCGGCGCGGACCTGATCGCCTTCGACACCACCTACACCCAGGCCGAGTACGAGAGCGTGGACAAGCCGCAGCTCTCCAAGCGCGGCTGGGGCCACAGCTACTTCGAGTTCAACATCGGGCTCGCCAGGCAGGCCGGCGTGAAGCGCCTGGCCTTCACCCACCATGATCCCACGCGAACCGACGACGCGCTCGACCGTTTAATGAGCGAGACCTACCTGCCCCTGGCGAAGAAAGAGGCTCCGGACACGGAGTTCTTCGCCGCCCGCGAGGGCATGGAGATCGAACTGTAGGCGCGTGGCACAGGCGATCCTGCCTGTGAGTGGCACAGGCAATCCTGCCTGTGCGCGGATGCACGATGGCAAAGAAGAAACTCGACCTGGCTACTTTCGAACTTCCCGACGGCAGAAAACGCCGCGGCTCGTTCGTCGTGCGCCTGGCCCTGCGCCGTCTCTCCCTGCGCCAGCACCGCGATGCCCTCAAGGCCGCCGCGCGCATGGTGCTGGTGCTGCCGGCCCTGCAGGCGGGCCTGCTGGTCGGCGTGCTGAAGGGCGAGACCTGGATGCTGCTGCTGGGCCTCGAGGGGCTGTTGATCGCCTGGCTGGCAGCCGGGCAGCTTTCGCGCCCCGCGCCGGAAAGCAAGCTGATCGGCTTCGGCATCGCGCTGCTGAACGCGGTGCTGCTCAGCGCCGTGGGCCTGTTCCTGGGCAGTCACCTGTTCTGGGTAACGGGCGTGCTGGCAATGCTGCCGGTGACGGCGCTGGTTTTTTCGGCCACCGGCGCGCGTACCGTGAAGCTGGCATGGCTGGCATTCGGCGCGCCGCTGCTGCTGGTGCTGCTGGCGTCGGGCGCCGGGCGGGTTGCGATCGAGCTGTCGAAGAGTGAGAGCGACCCCGTGCAGCGCGGGCAGGAGTTGCAGGTCGCCTGGTATGCCCTGCTGTTCCGCGGCGGCACCGGCACGGAGCGCGCGCTGCTGCGCCTGCGCCAGGCGCAGGCGGCCTTCGAGGCGGGTGACTTCAAGGCCTCGTGGGAGTTTGCCGACGACGGGCTGTACGACGAACGCCGGCTGTTGCGGGCGATTCCCGCATCGCTGATCGGCTCTGACCTGGTGGAAAGCCTGCTGCGCCTGAAGGCCCAGGCCTTCTACAACCATGCCTGGGGCAAGCGGGATCAGATCCACACCCCGCTTCCGCCCGAACCACTGGATGAGGAAACCGCCACAGACCCGACGGTGAAGTTGAAGTGGGGCTGGTAGCTGGTGGCACAGGCAATCCTGCACAATCCTGCCTGTGCCGCGCTCAGGTTTTGGCCTGCCTGAACAATGCCAGCAGTTGCTCTGCCCGGTGACGGTAGCTGTGTCTGGCGCCTTCCTGGGCGGCATCGGCGGACAACCGGCGCGCCAGCGCGGCGTCCGACGCCAGTTCGGTCAGCGCCGCAGCCAGTGCCCGCGCGTCGCCGGCCTGGTACAGCCTCGCGGTGCGCCCGTCCTGCAGCACCTCCCGCACGCTGGGCACGTCGGCAGCCACGATCGGCAGGCCCATCGCCAGGTACTCGAACAGCTTGAGCGGCGAGGTGAACCGCGCGCTGATGCTGTGCTCGGGCGGCAGCGGGTGCACCGCGCAGGCGCAGGTCTTGACGTGTAAAGGGATGTCGGCCTGCGCCACCCGGCCGGTCAGCTCAACGCGCCCGTCCAGGCCCAGCCGCGCGATCTCCGACTTCAGGCGCTGTTCGTCTTCAGGCTTGCCGCCGCCCACGACTTTCAGGCGCAAACCGGGCGCCAGCGCCAGCGCCTCCAGCAGCAGTTCAAGCCCTTTCCAGAACTGCAACGTGCCGACCCACGCCACGGTGCGGCCGTCGCCGCCCTGCCACACCGGCTTGAACAGGCTGGTATCCACGGCGCTGGGCACCACGGCGGCCGGGCCGCTGTAGCCGAAACGGGCGCGGATCTCGTCCAGCAGGCCCTGGGTAATCGCAGCCACACCGGCCGCGCGGGAATAGATGTCGCGCTCAAGCTCGTGCAGCCGCGCCGCCTTGCGCGCGGGCGCCCCGCGGTCGCGCGCCCAAAGTTCACCGACCAGGTGCGCCTCGTAAACCAGCGGCAGGTTGACACCTTTGTGGGCGGCGTGCGCGGCCAGCTTGTCGCTGCGCAGCCACAGCACGTCGGCGCCGGAGTGCGGGACTGCCTTGCGGAACGCGCGGAAAAACACGCTGTTGAGCGTCAGCCCCATTCGCTTGTGCAGGCTGGCAATCGTGGCGATCTTCAGCCCCGGCGGCAACTCCAGCGCCAGGTGCCTCCTGGCGTACTCGCTCACGCGCTCCATGCTGTCCGGAGTGTACCAGGTCACCGGCGCCAGCTCGGCCACCGCAGCCAGGCTGCGCACGATCGCCACCCAGCGCGCGCGGCCGGCGTCGATCGGTTCATGATGGGCGAACACGACATGCATGCGCCCATTGGAGCCACGGCCGCCGCCTCAGGCAAGATCAACGCGAGTCTGGACGAAAAGGACCCGCAGGTACGTTTTTACAGCGGCCGGAAGGTCGCTAGACTGGGGCCGCGCAAACAAAGGGCGACATGACCGACGTCTCAACCACGCAGCACCCGCGCTACAGCGAGCGCAAGGAAACCCATCGCAAGATCGGCGAGCTGCTGGTCGAGGCCGGCAAGCTGCGGCGCGACCAGCTGGAACACGCGCTGCGCATGCAGCAGACCATGGGCGGGCTGATCGGCAGTGTGCTGGTTGAGCTGGGACTGATCCACGACAGCGATCTGTCCGAGACGCTGGCAAAGTCGCTGGGGCTCGAGATGATCGACCTCAACCGCATCGGCGTTGTGGACCCGGACGCCGCCCACTTCATTCCGGAAAGCATCGCGCGCCGCCACAAGCTGATCGGCGTACGCTTCGAAAAGAGCAGACCGGAACGCAAGACGCCGGACCGCGTGGTGGTCGCGATGTCCGACCCCAGCGATTTCATGGCGCTCGACAGCATCCGGGCCGCCACAAACATGGAGCCCATCGCGGCCGTCGCCACCCGCGCGCAGATTGCAGACGCGCTGCAGACCGCATACCTGGAAAGCCCGCTCAGCCTTGAAGAAGCCGTCGGCGAGCTCAAGGACTTCAAGATCGAGACCACCAGCGAACTCGGTGATATCGACGACTTCCAGCGCCTGAAGTCCGAGGCGGGCCTGGCGCCCGTGGTGCGTTTCGTGAACAGCATGCTGTTCGAGGCCGCGCGCATGAAGGCCAGCGACATCCACATCGAGCCGCAGGAGCACCACCTGCGCTGCCGCTTCCGCATTGACGGCGAGTTGCGCGTGGTCGCGCCGCCGCCCAAGGAGCTGCAGAACGCAATCATCAGCCGCATCAAGATCATCAGCGCGCTGGATATCGCCGAGCGCCGACTGCCCCAGGACGGCCGCCTGAAGATCCGTTTCCTGGGCCGCAACATCGACGTGCGCGTCTCCACCATGCCGACCGTGTTCGGCGAGAAAGTGGTGCTGCGCCTGCTGGACCAGAGCGGCACCACGCTGAGCCTCGACGACCTCGGCTTCGAGGAAGACATCGTGACCTCGATGCGCCGCATCATCACGGCGCCCTATGGCATCGTGCTGCTGTGCGGGCCCACCGGCTGCGGCAAGAGCACCACCCTGTACAGCTTCCTGCGCGAGCTGAACACCGCCAACGTGAACATCGTGACGGTGGAAGACCCGGTCGAGTACCGCCTCGAGGGCGTGAACCAGACCCACGTGAAAGCCAAGATCGGCCTGACCTTCGCCAACTGCCTGCGCACCATCCTGCGCCAGGACCCCGACATCGTGATGGTGGGCGAAATCCGCGACCTCGAAACGCTGGAAGTCGCCGTGCGCGCCAGCCTGACCGGCCACCTGGTGTTCAGCACCCTGCACACCAACACCGCCGTCAGCAGCATCACGCGCATGGAGAACATGGGCCTGGCGCCCTACCTGATTTCCGCGACGCTGAACGCGGCCCTCAGCCAGCGCCTGGTGCGCAAGGTGTGCAAGAGCTGCGGCAAGCGCGAAGAGCTGAAGCCCATGGCGCGCGAAGCGCTCGAGCGCGTGCTGGGGCAGACCGTCAACTTCGAGGTGATGCAGCGTGTCGGCTGCCCGGAGTGCGGCTACAGCGGCTACAAGGGCCGCCTGGCGGTCAACGAGCTGTTTGAGCCCACCGACCAGATCCGCGACATGATCAACCACGGCGCCGACGAGCTGAAGCTGATCGACGCCGCCAGGGCCTCCGGCATGCAGTTCCTGATCGACAACGCCTGGCGCAAACTCAAGGCCGGCGTGACCACGGTTGAGGAGGTGCTCAGCCTCGGCTTCCAGAAGGCCGATGACGCAGCCTCGCTGACGCGCGACAAGAACCGCGGCGACAGCGAAGAGCTGGTGTTCGAAGAAGAAAGTCCGGCCGCCACGGTGATCGACTTCGACCAGCAACCCCCGGCTTAGGTTGCGCAGGCGCCCCGCCCGCACCGGGTCAGTTCGCCAGCAGTTCCACCAGCTTGCGGGCGTGGTCGGCCGAGATGGCCTCGCCCAGGGTGCCCTCGAAGCGTCGGGTGATCACGCCGACCACCTTGCCGTTGGTGTTGATCAGCGGCCCGCCGGAATTGCCGGGGATGATCGGCGCCGAGGTGCCGATCACGCCCACTTCCAATTGCAGGCTGCGGATGTCGCCGGTGGCGGGGCTGGTGGTCACCGTGGTGCCCTTGATGACGCTGAGGCCCAGCGGGTAGCCCAGCGACATCACCTTGTCGGTCACGTGCAGGGCCTTCAGTTCGTCGTCGCTGGCGATCGGCAGCGGCGTGGTCAGCTCCTTGGCGCTGCGCCGGTCGAACTCAAGCACCGCGAGGTCGTTGAAGGTGTCCATGTTGTGCACGCCGGCCTGCTTCACGCGCTCGATGATGTCCTCAGGCAGGTCGGTGCGGAAGCCGGCCTGCTCGAGGTAGCCTTTGTAGTTGTCGCCAAAGGTGGTCCAGTCGTCCGGCGCGAAGCCTTTCACTTTCAGGCTGCCGTTGCCGCCGCGCCCGCCGGGCAGTGTGGCCCAGGCCTCCGAGACGCTTAGGTTGGTGTCGCCCACTTTCTCCCGCAGCTTGGCGCCGGGGTGCCAGGCCGCGATCACCCAGTCTTTCAGCGGCGCGGGGCGCACGTTGCGGATGGCGTGGCTGATCGAGAGCTCGGGCTTGAACAGGTAGGGCTTGATCACGTGCTTGTTGGTGACGATCCAGGCCTTCTTGTCGCTGGTTTTGGCCAGCCAGCCGGTGCCGGTTCCGCTCTCGATGCCGACCGCCTTGCCGTTTTCATCCAGCAGCGGGTATTGCACGAAGATCAGGAACACCGAGTTGTTGTAGGTGTCCATGATCTCGCGGAACGCGTTGTCCGAGGGCGCCTTCGACAGCTCTTCCAGGCGCTTGAGCTGGTCGGCCGTGGCGTCTTTCAGCTCCTTGAGCTGCGCTTCGCTGATCTCCTTGACGCGCGCCGCGGTCTGCTCGTCTACGTTCTTCCTGAGTTCCTCGAAGCGCTTGTCCTGCTCGACCTTCAGGGTCGCGACCTGCTCGGCCAGGGATGACTCCAGCGCGGTCATCTTGGCGCGCAGGTCATCGAGTTCTTTCTGGCGTTCCTTTTCGGCGTCCTGGCGCTGCTTCTCGGCCTCCTGGCGCTTGCGCTCGGCTTCGTCCAGCGCGACCGTGGCGTCGGCCTTTTCCTTTTCGTGCCTGGCCTCGTTGTGCAGGTAGTACCACACGCCGATGGCGGCGGCGGCCACGATCAGCATGAACAGCGCGCCCACCAGGGTGCTCAGGCCGGCGCGGCGGCGCGCGGCCCGGGCCTCGAGCTTTTCGGCCACGGCCTTGATCATGTGGCGGGTCTTGTCGCCGGCGCCGACCTGCGCGCCGACTTCGTTCACCATGATCGTCAGGCTTTCCGGGTCGCCTTCGTCGGCGGGCTGGGCCTGCGGTACGGTCTGGGCCGCCAGCGTCGGCGGCGGCGCGGGGCGCGCGGCCTCGCCGGGGATCACGATTTTCATGGTCGCGCCCTCCAGCCCCAGCGAGATTTCGTCGCCGTCGTAGAGGCGCGTGCCCTCGGCCGTGGCGCGCATGCGGTTGACGTAGAGGCCATTGCTGCTGCCCTGGTCGCGCAGGAACAGGCCGTCGTTGCGTTCTTCCAGCAGTGCGTGGTGGCCGGAAACCTTGAGGTCGCGGGCGCCGTCGAAGCGCAGGGTGCAGTCAGGCGCGCGCCCGACCATCACGCCGGCGCGGAGTTCCTTGCTGGTGTAGCCGAAGCGCCGCCCCGCCAGCGAGCTGGTCAGGACTTCAATGATCGCGCGAGGCGCGGCCGGCTCGTGCCGGGTGGGCTGTACGTCTGCCGTCATGATGGGGAAAGCATATCGCATCCCCACCAGCGGGCAAGCCGTGCCGGGGATGGGCAGCTGTATCAACCCGGTTCGCCGGGCGGGACGCCCGGCGGACTCATCGACGGGACGTCGATGTCACTCGCGATTCGGCTACTCTTCCGTGTCGCGGCCTGTCTTGCGGGCCTTTTTCTTGCCGCGGGTTTTCCTGGTGGGGGCCGGGAGCTTCAGGTCCAGGCCTATTATGGCTTTGCTGAGGTTTTCCCTTACATCCTCTGTCAGCGTGATGGTCAGGGCCTTTTTGGCCTCTTCCGGCACGTCTTTCAGGTCCTTGTCGTTCAGCTTGGGCAGCAGCACTTCCTTCAGGCCGCTGCGGTAGGCCGCCAGCACCTTTTCCTTGATGCCGCCCACGGCCAGCACCTTGCCGCGCAGCGTCACCTCGCCGGTCATGGCGATGTCGCCGCGCACCTTCTTGCCGGTGTACAGGCTGGTCAGCGCGGTGGTGATGCTGACGCCCGCCGACGGCCCGTCCTTGGGCACGGCGCCTTCCGGGAAGTGCACGTGCACGTCGTACTTCTCAAAATCCTCAATCGGGATGCCCAGCGCCGCCGCGTTGCTGCGCACGAAGCTGAGCGCCGTGCTGACGCTTTCCTTCATCACGTCGCCCAGGCTGCCGGTCACCTTCACGTTGCCCTTGCCCGGGTAGCGCGTGCTTTCGATCAGCAGCGTGTCGCCGCCCATGCTGGTCCAGGCCAGGCCGCTGACCACGCCGATTTCCGGCCTGCGGGCGCCGGCCTCGGGCAGCCACAGGCGCGGCCCCAGGTACTCCAGCAGGTCGTCGGGCTTGATGGTCACCTCGGCGTCGAGGCTGATTTCCTCGGCCGCCACGCGCGTCGCCAGCTTGCGGCAGATGCCGGCGATGCGGCGCTCGAAATTGCGCAGGCCGGCCTCGCGCGTGTAGCCGCGCACGATTTCACGGATGGTCGCCTTGGGGAACTTGACGTTGCCGGCCTTCAGCCCCGCGTTCTCGATCTGGCGCGGAATGATGTAGCGCTTGGCGATCGCTTCTTTTTCTTCCAGCGTGTAGCCCGCCAGGCGGATCACCTCCATGCGGTCGCGCAGCGGCCCGGGGATGGTGTCCAGCATGTTGGCCGTGCAGATGAACAGCACGCGGCTCAGGTCGTAAGGCACGTCGAGGTAGCGGTCGTGGAACTGGTGGTTCTGCTCCGGGTCCAGCACCTCCAGCAGCGCCGCGGCCGGGTCGCCCCGCATGCTCTGGCTGAGTTTATCCACCTCGTCGAGCATCAGGATCGGGTTGGCTTTGCCCGCCTTCTTCATCGCCTGCAGGATGCGGCCGGGCATGGCGCCGACGTAGGTGCGGCGGTGGCCCATGATCTCGGCGTCGTCGCTCAGGCCGCCGAGGCTGATGCGCTGGAATTCGCGGCCCATGGCGTGCGCGACGCTGCGGCCGAGGCTGGTCTTGCCCACGCCGGGCGGGCCGACCAGGCACAGGATGGGGCCCTTGAGTTCCTTCTTGAGCTTCAGCACGGCCAGGAACTCGATGATGCGGTCTTTCACTTCCTCGAGGCCGAAGTGGTCTTTGTCGAGAATCGCGCGCACGCGCTTGAGGTCGAGGTTGTCGATGCTGGTCTCATGCCAGGGCACGCTGAGCAGCCAGTCGATGTGGGTGTGGACCACGTTGTACTCGGCGCTGGCCTCGCTGATCAGGCTGAGGCGGTCGATCTCGGCCTCGCACTCCTTGCGCGCGGTTTCGGGCAGCCTGGCTGCGTCCATGCGCTCCTTCAGCTTCTCGATGGCGGCCTCGGTGCCCTCGACGTCGCCCAGCTCGCCGCGGATGGCCTTGAGCTGCTGGCGCAGGAAGTATTCGCGCTGGGACTTCTCGATCGCTACCTGGGTGCGCATCTGCACTTCGCGGTCCACGGCCAGGCGCGCGATTTCGTCCTCGATCAGCTTGATCACCTGCTTGAGGCGCTTCTTGCAGTCCAGCTCGCAGAGGATCTCGGCCTTCACCTTCACCGGCAGCGACATGTAAGTCGCCAGCAGGTCGGCGAATCGGCCGGGGCCGCGGATGTTCATCTTGAGGACGTTGACCAGCTCGTTGGAGTAGGCGGGGTCGAGGCTGACCAGGGTCTCGAACTTTTCCAGCGCCTCCTGGATCAGCCGCATCATGGCGGGCGACTCGTCGTCGCTGCCGATGGTGCGCGCGGGGGAAACCTCGGCCACTGCGAAAGGGTCGAGGCCGGTGAGCTTCTTGAGCTTGACGCGGGTAAGACCCTGCACCGCGCACTGGATGGTGCCGTCGGGCAGGTACATCTTGTGGATCAGGCGCCCGCTGACGCCGATCGAATAGAGGTCATCAAGGTTCTTGATGGTCTCGGCCTGCTGGTCGCGCTGGGTGGCCAGGCACAGCATGGTGTCAGCCGTGGGCAGCGAGTTCAGCAGGTTGATGTTGGGTTTGCGGTGGACGGAAAAGCTGGCAACGTGATAGGGAAACACCACCACGGAGACCAGCGGCAGCAAGGGCAGCGTGTTGGGCACGGACTGCGCCAGTATCTTGGTGCTGTTGTTTCCCGAGTAACCGGACATAATCACCCCCGCCAGTGGGGCCGTTTGTAGCAGGCAAGCCTGATGGACACAACGCAGTCGGAGGCTGGAGCGCATCCGGGAAAGTCGCGGCAGGCGGCGGCGGGCGCCGTGCTTGCGCTGGGTGCATTCCTGTTCGGGGGCTTCATGGCGCTGCCCGCGCTGATCGCCGTGCTGCCGCGGATGCGGCGCTACTGGCCGTTCGCGCTGGCGCTGTTTCTGGGCGTGCTGGCCGTGCGGGGATTGACGCTGCTGGGCGTGAACCCGGTGCTGGCGTGGGCGCGGCTGCGCGCACTGGATCGGCTCGAACACAGCCTGGGCGGCAAGGTCAGCTACGACGCGTTCCATGGCGATGCCACGCTGGGTCAGCTCAACTTTGAGGGCCTGCGCGTTGAGCTGCCGGAGGTGAGCGGCGAACTCACCCTTGAAAGCGTGCGGATCGACACCGGCTTGTTCCTGCTGCTCGGCGGAACGTACTCGGTCAGCGGGCGCAACGTCTCGGTGCGGCTGGATGCATCGGACGGCAAGCTGGAAAGTTTCCTGGGCCGGCGGGATGCCCCGGCCGGCGTCAGCACCGAATTGCAGATCGAGGGCGGGCGCCTCGAGGTTTTCGGCAGCCCCACCAGCGCGGTCTTCACGTTGACGCACCTTGGCGGCAGCGTCAGTGAGGACGGCTGGAAGCTGAACGTGGGCCTGAGCCACGCCGAGCTGACCCTGCTGGATCGCACCCACGACATCGTCGTGTACGGCGGGCTGTCGCTGGGAGAGCAGGGCGAGGGACTGGTCGTGAAGTCCGACCTGCGCGCCGTGGACCAAGAGGCCGGCTTCGGCATCCTGCGCGGCGAGTTGCAGCCGGGCGGCGCCAGCTCCATGACCTGCGTGATCGACCGGCTTGAGCTAAACCCGCTGTGGGCCCGCTACCGCAAGGTCGACTCCTGCGCCGGCATGCTGCGCGGCCGCGTGCTGATCGCCGGCGATCTGAACCGGCTGGCGTTCGGGCTGGATTGCGAGGTGCAGGAATTCAGCTACTACCACTTTACGGCCATGTCGCTGGACCCGACCCACAGCTTCAAGCTGCCGAATGCTCGCCTGTCCGGCACGCTGGTACTTCTGGACGGCGAGCAGTGGGACTTCCAGCAGCTGAAAGTCGAGGCTGACCAGGCCACGCTGGCGACGGGGAACTCCATGAGCGCACAGGGCAGCGGTGCGCTTGTGCTCTCAGGCCGCTACCCCGAACTCGGCGGCGTGCTGGAGGCCACGGTCGAGAGCGGCCTGATCCGCGAGCCGATCAGCTGGAGCCCCACCCACCCGCGCGGCCTGGACAGCGTGCAGCCCAACATCGTGACGGTGGCGGAGCAGTTCCAGCAGCTTGAGCTGGACTGGAAGGTCGAGGTCAGGCAGCTGACAGTGGATTGCGAGCCGCTGACCGGCACGCTGGCAGGCGGCCTGCAGGGCCGGTTCCAGAAGCAGCCGGGCGTGCGCGTCGGCACGCTGCGCGCGGGCGGCGAGCTTGCGCTGAGCGACGGGCGCGTGCGCTGCCTGGGACTGGATGCGCCGCTGGAAGCCACGCTCGCCTTCAATCCCAACGCCCCCACCAGCCGCGCCGCGTTGAGGGGCCGGCTGAGCACCGAGCTGGGCGGCACGCCGATCAACTGCGAACTGACCGGCGACCTGCAGCGCCCGGTGTTCGTCTTCACCGGCGCCAACCTCAGCCCCGAGGCCCTGGGCCGGAAAATCTACCGTTACAGCCCCGTTGAGTTGACGCCCGCCGAACAGCTCGCACGCCGCGAGCAGTGCACCCGGATCTTCGGCCCCGCCGCGGCCGTGGAAGAGAACCCGTTCCTCGCCAAAGCCGCGGGCAAGGTGGCGTTCACCGTGAAGTAGGGGCGTGTTGCTACCTGATGGTCAGCGTGGTGGTGGTGCGTTCGCCGCCGACGTTGAGGGCAAGCTCGACGTCGCCGTTGAAGCCTTCCGGCAGTTCCAGCGCGCGCAGATCGGCGTCCACCAGCGGGTTCAGGGCGCGGCTGCTGTTCACCTGGCCTTCGCGCTCGCGCAGGGCCTGGCCGGCGTGGGTCATGCGAATCTGCCAGCTAACGCCGTCTTCACGCCACAGCACGCTCTGCTGGCGGCTGTCGTCGAAGAACGCGCCCCACA
>JAANMY010000805.1_pt1 | contig 40396 bp, 32 predicted proteins | sample 7279691 | NCBI WGS metagenome assembly JAANMY01 (sample SAMN14094543, study PRJNA606508) | bioreactor metagenome | isolation source: A lab-scale SPAN reactor treating ammonium-rich wastewater day 388 | place: Ireland: Galway | collected 2018-02-07 | reverse complement strand
ATCGGAAGGTGCGGCTGGATCACCTCCTTTCTAAGGATGATAGAGTTCTCGAGCGCTTTTGGGCCTCGCAGCAACTCCAGACTCCCAAGTCGATCAGGTATCTACGACACAGAATACCGTTATCCAGTTGTCAGTGACCGTTGATGTCTCTGGCTTTTTTCTTTGCCAGGATCCCCTCGCTGCAACGGCGAACGCCGGTTACCTGCAAGTTGGCCCCCTGTGGCCGCAGTGCTCTAAGAAAGGCGGATCCTCACTTGATCACAACCTATGAAGCTCTGGGAATGATCGAAACCCGGGGGCTGGTCGCGATGGTCGAAGCGGCCGACGCAATGGTCAAAGCGGCCAACGTCAAGCTGATCGGCTATGAGAAAATCGGCGCAGGCTACGTTACCGCTCTCGTGCGAGGCGACGTGGCCGCGGTTCGAGCTGCCACCGATGCTGGTGCCGCTGCAGCCCGCAAAGTCGGCGAGCTCATTTCGGTCCACGTCATTCCCCGTCCTCACAAGGACTTGGACGACGTTCTTCCTATCGCTCCTCCGCGTGACCAGAAGACCCCGTCCGGTAAGTAGGGGGCCGAGTTCCCACCTCACCAGTGGACGCGCTGATCGAATCCATCACCGAGCTGGTTCTGGCCGAGCTCTCTCGCGAGCATCCGCTTCCGGCTGTGCCGCCTGCCGAGAGCAAGCGCAAGCTGCTGCTTTGTCCCGTTCCTGGGGGCGAGTTATCCGCCCCCGTCTGGGAAGCTCTGCGGGGACTGGATGTCGCCTGGTCAGTGGCTGTTTGGCCTGGCTTTCCTGCCAGCGCAGTGGATGCCAGTCTGGGCCACAAACCCTGGCGCCCCGTGAGCGGTGCTGCCGATGACCTGGTGCGCCAATTCCAAGCCGTGGTGCTGCCCGTGCTGACCCTTGACCTCCTGCCCAGGTTGGCCCTGCTTCTGGGGGATCTCCCGCCGGTGCAACTGGCAGTGGCCGCCCTGGTGCAGGGAGTGCCCGTCCTGGCTGCTCCCGAGGAAGTCGACCGATTCAGGCGCCATGCCAGCCGCCTTCCGGCAGGTCTCCTGGCCGTCGTGCAGCAGCACTTGCGCTCCGTCGAGGCCCTGGGAATCCGCCTGCTGCCCGCTCGAGCTCTGGCCCAGGAGTTGTCCGGCTCTCTTTCTGGCGGCTCGGCCGCCCATGGCCGCGACGTCATCACCCAGGAAGACCTGCTCACTGCAGTTCAGGCTGGCCAGCGGTTCTTCGAGGTGTCCCCGGGAGCCATCGTCACTCCTTTGGCTCTCGAGACCGCTCGACAACGTGGGATCGAGGTGCGCTATCGATGATGCTCGGTCGTGTGGTCGGAACCGTTGTCTGCACCCAGAAGGACGAGCGACTCGAGGGTGTCACCCTTCAGCTTGTGCTTCCCCTCAGCCTGCAAGACCTCAAGCCCGATGGGAAACCAGTCGTTGCTGTCGACACAGTTGGCGCCGGCGAGGGCGAAGTCGTGCTGGTCGTGGCGGGAAGCTCTGCTCGTCAGACCGACCAGACCCAGAACACCCCCACGGACGCAGTCATCATGGCCATCGTCGACAGCCTTGACCTCGAGGGCAAGCGCATCTACAGCAAGAAGGACTGAACGCAATGGATCGCGAGCATATTCGAAAAATCGTCGAAGAAGTCGTTCGGCGCGTACAGACCGCCGAGCCACCTGCTCTGGTCACGCAGGCCGGCGGCATCTTCGATCAGGTCGATGATGCCGTCGAGGCTGCCCATCGTGCCCAGCAGGCCTGGCTCGGCCTCACCCTCGAGAAGCGTTCTGAGTGCGTTCAAGCAATGCGCCGCGTCTCTCTTGAGAATGCTCGCGAGATGGCTCAGCTCGCTCATGTCGAGACCGGCCTGGGTCGTCCTGAGAACAAGCTGGCCAAGAACATCCTTCAGGCCAACAAGACCCCTGGTCCTGAGGACGTCGAGCCTCGCATCGCCACCGGCGATCATGGAATGACCCTGACCGAGCTGGCTCCTTTTGGCGTCATCTGCTCTGTGACCCCGACCACGAATCCTGTAGCCACCATCATCAACAATGCCATCTCCATGGTCTCGGCCGGCAACGCTGTCGTCTTCAGTCCCCACCCCCGCGCCAAGGGCTGCTGTGCCAGGATGATCCAGCTCCTCAACGGCGCCATTGCAGCAGCTGGGGGCCCGACCACCCTGCTGACCGCCCCTTCCAATCCCAGTCAGGAAGTCAGCCAGCAGCTCATGAAACATGCTGGAATTCGTTGTCTGGTCGTCACTGGCGGTCCTTACATCGTCAAGCTCGCCATGACCAGCGGCAAAAAGTGCATCGCAGCCGGTCCTGGCAACCCTCCCGTTGTAGTCGACGCCACCGCCGACCTGCCCCGGGCCGCTCGGGCCATCGTGGACGGCTCCTCTTTCGACAACAACATCATGTGCACATGCGAGAAAGAAGTCTTTGTCGTCGATTCCGTTTTCAAAGAGCTCAAAGAGCGCATGCTCGGCTTTGGCTGCTACCAGCTCACCTCGCGTCAGCTCGATCAGTTGACCGCAGTGATCTTCAGCCCTCCCGCCGTCGGCAAATCCCGCCCCGTCCTCAACACCGATCTCGTCGGGCTTCATGCCAGCGACATCGCCAAGACAATCGGTCTGGATCTGCCCCGAGAGACCCGCCTGCTGATCGCCGAGACCCATCCTGATCATCCCCTGGTCATGAACGAGCAGATGATGCCCGTCCTGCCCCTCGTCGCCTGCAAGAACGTCCAGGAGGCCATCGATCTCGCCGTCCAGGCTGAGGGCGGTCGTTCCCATACCGCCGTCATGCACTCGCGCGACATCGAGCACCTTTCCTGGATGGCCAAAGTTTCCAACGCCAACATCTTCGTCAAGAACGGTCCCAACTACGCCGGGCTCGGCTTTGGCGGCGAGGGCACCACCACCATGACCATAGCCGGCTCGACCGGTGAGGGCGTAACCACCGCGCGTACCTTCACGAGGCAACGGCGCTGTGCTCTCATCGATTCCTTCCGGATCATCTAGGAGGCCCATGCGTGTAGTTATCGCCAGCGATCACGGCGGGTTCGAGCTCAAAAAGGCCTTGCTAGGCCTCATTCAGGAGCTCGGCCACGAGCTCATCGACTATGGCACCCATTCTCCCGACCCCGTCGACTATCCCGACTTTGCTCTTCTGGTGGCCTGCGCCGTCCAGAAGAGCCCGCACGACACCGTCGGCATCATGATCGACGGCGCTGGAACCGGCTCTGCCATTACCGCCAACAAGGTGCCCGGCGTGCGCGCCGCTGCCTGCTACGATCCCTTCACCGCCCGCAACTCCCGCGAGCATAACAATGCCAACCTTCTCACCCTCGGCTCTCGCGTCACCGGCTCCGAGCTTGCCAAGGAGATCGTTCGGACCTGGCTTTCCTCCAGCTTCGGCGGCGGGCGCCACCAGGGCCGCTTCGACAAAGTTCTGCAGGTCGAGCGCTGCTTCCTGAAGGACCCGTGTTCCTAGGCGTCGTGAAGGGTACCGTGGTGGCTACTCGCAAGACCCCGTCGCTGCGGTGTGCCACCTTGCGAGTCGTCCAGCCCGTCCACCATGATGGCAAGCAAGCTGGCAGCTGGCTCGTGGCCGTCGACACCGTGTCCAGCCGCGAGGGCGACCTCGTCTACCTGGTCAAGGGTCGCGAGGCCACCATCCCCTGGAAAGCCGACCTTGCGCCCATCGACGCCACCATCGTGGGCCTGGTGGACGGATTGAGCCTCTCATGATCCTTGCTCGCGTAGAAGGCTCCCTCTGGTCCTCCACCCAGGACCCTGGCTTCGACGGCCTGCCCCTCAAACTCGTGCAGCCCGTTGACGCTCGCAGTGGCAAACCTGAGGGAGCCAGCATCCTGGCCGCTGACAGCGTGGCCAGCCGGGTTGATGACCTGGTCATCGTCGTTTATGAGGGCTCTTCCAGCCGCATGGTGCTGGGGAATCCCGCCACCCCTTGCGAGGCTGTCATCGTAGGCATTGTAGACCGCATCGACATGATGGAGGAAAGCTGATGGACATCGAAGCTCTGGTCGCGCGCATCACCCAGGAGGTCATGCAGCAGCTCGACAGCCGCTCGGACGATCCCCGCGTCCCCCCTCCTACCCGCCATGTCGGCCGTTCCGACAAGACCTGCTACAAACGGGCCACCGGCGAGTGTGCGGGAGCTGGCTGCTGTGCCGAGCTCATTCCTCAGGACGTGCGCGCCATCGTCCACTCCGGTGCCGAGCGCGTCGGCAACTTGCTCGGGGGGCGCGTGGTCCACTCTGAGCTTGCCCGTCTCATCGACCACACCCTCCTCAAGCCCGATGCCACCCGTGATCAGGTCATGCTCTTGTGTCAGGAAGCTCGCGAGAACCTTTTTGCCTCCGTGTGCATCAACCCGTCCTGGGTTGCCCTGTGTGCCGAGCAGCTGCGTGGCTCCGGCGTCAAAGTGTGCACCGTCGTCGGTTTTCCCCTGGGAGCCACCACCACCGTCACCAAGGTCATGGAAACCCGTGACGCCGTCGCCAACGGTGCCGACGAAATCGATATGGTCGTCAACGTCGCGGCCCTCAAAGACGGCCAGGATGGCTATGTCGAGCAGGACATCCGCGAAGTCGTGGGGGCTGCCTCCGGTCGGATCGTCAAAGTCATTCTGGAGACCGCCCTGTTATCCGACGAGGAAGTCGTGCGTGGCTGCCATCTTTCCAAGCGCGCCGGAGCCGACTTCGTCAAGACCTCCACCGGTTTTGGTCCGGGCGGGGCCACCTCTCATCATGTCGCCCTCATGCGCAAGACCGTCGGCCCGACCATGGGCGTCAAGGCTTCCGGCGGCATTCGCGATCTCGAGACCGCTCAGGAGATGGTCAAGGCCGGTGCCACCCGCATCGGTGCTTCCGCCTCCGTTAAGATCGTCCGAGGCGAGAAGGGCACCGGGACCTACTGAGTCGCCTCTACCGGGCCGACCTGCTCATCTTGCGTCGCCGTCCCCTGGGCGAAGCCGACGAGATCGTAACCTGCCTTTCTCCCGAGCAGGGCAAGCTCGATGCTGTCGCCAAAGGCTCCCGACGTTCCCAGAGCCGCCTGGTGGGCCTGCTCGAGCCTTTTACCTACCTGCACGCCCAACTCGCTCGAGGAAAGACCCTCGACCCCATTACCCAGGCTCGCCCCGTCAAGACCTTTCCCGCCCTGCGCGCCGATCTTGAGCGCCTTGCTTACGGCAGCTATCTGCTCGAGCTCTGGTCGAGCTGCCTGCCCTTTCGCGAGCCGGCTCCTCGTGCTTTCTCGCTGCTCGTCCAGGGCCTCGACGCCCTCGATCGCGGTTGGAGCCCAACCCTCCTCTGTCGCTGGCTCGAGCTCCACCTGCTCGACGAGCTCGGCTACGCTCCCGACTTCTCCGAGTGCCTCAGCTGTGGAAACCTCGTCAAACAGGGATGGTTTTCTCCCGCCGCCGGTCAGATCGCCTGCCGCGGCTGCGGTCCTTCCGCTCCTGGAGCCCTGCCCGTCAGTCCCAGGGCCGTTTCCGCCTTCCGGCACCTGCGCCGAATGGCCCTCAGCGAATTGCAGGGCCGCGCCCCCACCCCCGAGCTGGCTGCCGAGCTGCAGGGGCTGCTTCGGGCTCACCTGGCCCACCACTGGCCCCATTCCTTGCGCTCCCTGAAGGTGCTTGAGAGCCTGGCTGGATGAGGTTGCTCGGAATCGATCACGGTCGCGCCCGAATGGGCCTGGCCCTCTCCGATCCTTCAGGCCTTCTGGCCACGCCCCTCGGGACCCTGGATGCTCGCCGTCTCAAGCCTTTGCTGGCCGACCTCAAGAGACTCGTCCACGACCATCAGGTCGAGGCCCTGGTGCTGGGCCTTCCCCTCCAGCTCCAGGACGGGGCCGAGGGTACCCAGGCGCAGGTGGTGCGCAAGTTCGCCCGCATTCTCGAAGAGCAGTTGGACCTGCCCGTCCACTTCCAGGATGAGCGCCTGACCAGTCAGGAAGCCCGCCAACTGGCCCGCCAGAACCTCGACAGCGTGGCCGCCGCGCTCATCCTTCAGGCCTACCTCGACGAGAGGAAGCGCACGCCGCGCCGAGAACCCCCGCCCTCGTGAAGGGGCTTCTCAAAGTCGTCCGATTTGGCTGCCTGGCATTCCTGATCCTGGCCTCCGCCTTCATGTATTGGATGAGCCAGGTCTTCTCGCCCGCCAAGACCACCTCCGAGCAGGTGGTGATCGAAGTCCCCCCTGGTGCCACCGGGGGCGAAGTGGCCGAGCTGCTGGAGAAGAGGGGCGTAATCCGCTCGGCCTTCGCCCTGCGGCTCCTGATGCGCGTCACAACCGACATGCAGGTGCAGGCGGGCCACTACGAGGTGGATCCCAGCAAGTCCCCTCTTTTGATCCTGAAGGATCTCTCCCACGCTCAGCCGCTCTCGCGCAAAGCCACCCTCCCCGAGGGTCTCACCCTGCCCGAGGTGTGCGACGTGCTGGGTAAGGAGAAGGTCGTGAGCGACCCCAAGAAACTGCTGGCTTTCGTGCGTGAGAAGGGTCAGACCATTGACAAGAGCCTGCCCGCCAACCTGGAGGGCTATCTTTTTCCCGACACCTATGAATTCGGCTGGGACGCGACCGAGCAGGAAGTCGTCCGCCAGATGACCGGCCGTTTTCGCGAGGTCGTCGACCCCATGTGGGCCAGGCACAAGAAGAAAGCCCCCCTGTCCTTGCGTGAGACGGTCATTCTGGCTTCCCTGGTCGAGCGCGAGGCCCAGGTCTCTTCCGAGCGACCCCTGATCGCCGGGGTCTACATCAATCGCCTCAAGAAAGGCATGCTCTTGCAGTGCGATGCCACCGTCCAGTTCGCCCTGGGGGCCCCCAAGAAAGTCCTCACCTATGATGACCTCAAGCTCGAGTCGCCCTACAATACCTATCTGCACGCCGGGCTGCCCCCCGGTCCCATCGCCAATCCCGGCAGGGCGTCTCTGGAGGCAGCCATGAGCCCGGAGCGCTCGCCCTATTTCTTTTACGTGCGTAACGACGTCAAGGGGGACGGCAGTCACGTGTTCTCGCGAACCTATGAGGAGCATAACGATGCCATCCGGAAATACCAGCGCTAAACCCCTGGTGATAGGCCTGGCGGGGGGCACCGGCTCGGGCAAGACGACTGTTGCTCGCAAGTTGCAGGACACCTTTCCGGAGCAACTGCAGCTCATCCCCCAGGACGCCTATTACCGCGATCAGGCTCATCTGGAGTTGGAGAAGCGCCGTTCCACCAACTACGATCACCCGCTGGCTTTCGACAACGACCTGCTCATCGAGCATCTCGATGCTCTGATCGCCGGCATGCCCGTCGATCAGCCCGTCTACTCCTTCATCACCCACACCAGGATGAGCGAGGTCATCCCTGTGCAGCCCGCTGCCATCCTCCTGGTGGAGGGGATCCTGGTCCTGGAGGAGCCTCGCTTGCGCGAGCGGATGGACATCAAAGTATTCGTGCAGACCGATGCCGACGTCCGCTTTATTCGCCGTTTGCGTCGTGACATCGTGGAGCGGGGGCGCTCGGTGGACTCGGTCATCGAGCAGTACCTCGGCCAGGTGCGCCCTATGCATCTTCAGTTCGTTGAGAGCACCAAACGCTACGCGGACATCATCGTGCCAGAGGGCGGCTCCAACGAAGTCGCCATTGACCTTCTGATGGTCAAGATTCGCTCGGCTATCGATTAATGCGGGGATCAACCCAGAAAACTAGTCATGAAGCCCGTGGAGGAGATTCTCCAAAGGGTGTGGAACGCATGGTGCGAGCCCCGGGGGAGGAGAGGCTCGTTTTTTTGGCCTGGAAGCAAGCCCTTTCAGGTCTCAGGCGAGCCGGCCAGTTGTCGTGTCCCAGGCCACGGCACTGTGCAGATCAGTGGTTTACGGAGTGATGGCCGCATGATCGCCAGGTCCAAGGAAGACATTGGGAAGATCCTGATCGATGAAGGAATTATCACCGCTCGGCAGCTAGACCGAGCCTACCAGCAGTCCGAGAAGTCGGGCGAGCCCGTCCAGAAGATTCTGGTCGCGATGGGGTATGTCAACGAGAAGGAGTTGACGGAGACCATGGGACGCCAGATGGGCGTCCCGTTCGTCGATCTCGACCAGCTTGACCTCGACCAGCAGTTGGCCCGGTCGATTCCCGAGCACCTGGCTCAACGTTACAAGGTCATTCCTGTGGCCCAGAACGACAACCGTCTAACCCTCGCGATGGTTGACCCTCTGAACGTCATCGCCATCGACGATATTCGCTTGATTACGGGCTTTGACATCGATCCCGTCATCTCGACTGAGGATTCCATCATGAAAGCCATCGGCCGCCAGTTTGGCGTCACCGATCTGGTCGAGGTGGAGGAGACCGTCAAAGACCTGTCGGCCCAGGACTTCGGACCTCTCGAGGTCGAGGACGCGATGGATGAGGAAATCGCGCTCGACAAGCTCAAAGAGTTGGTGGACGAAGCGCCCATCGTCCGCGTGGTGAACTTGATCATCTCGCAGGCCATCAACGACAAAGCCTCCGACATTCATATCGAGCCAGAAGCCAAATCGGTGCGAGTTCGCTACCGTGTTGACGGCGTGCTGCACGACGTGATGAGCCCGCCCAAGCACATCCAGGCTCCCATGGTCAGCCGTATCAAGATTATGGCCAACATGGACATCGCCGAGCGACGCGTGCCTCAAGATGGAAAAATCCACCTTCATCACGATAGCCGTGAGTTCGACCTGCGCGTCTCGACCGTGCCGACGGTGCACGGCGAGAAGGTGGTTATGCGTATTCTCGACAAAGGCTCGGTCATGTTGGGCTTGAACAAGCTCGGCTTCTATGAGGACAATCTCAAACTGTGGGAAGAGATCGTCGAGAAGCCCTACGGAATGTTGCTCGTCACCGGTCCTACCGGCTCGGGTAAGTCCACCACGCTGTATTCGTGCCTGAACAAGCTCAACAGCGGTGAGAAAAACCTGATGACCATCGAAGACCCGGTGGAGTATCAGATTCCCGGCATCAACCAGGTGCAGGCCAACGAAAAGGCAGGCTTGACCTTCGCCTTCGCCCTGCGAGCCTTCTTGCGTCAAGACCCGGACATCATCATGGTCGGTGAGATTCGTGACGGCGAAACCGCCAAGATCGCCGTCGAAGCCGCTCTGACCGGCCACTTGGTGCTCTCCACTCTGCACACCAACGACGCTCCCGGCGCCATCTCTCGTCTCGTGGAGATGGGCGTGGAGCCCTTCCTGGTGGCCTCGGCCCTGATCGGGGTGCTGGCTCAGCGACTGGCTCGTATGATTTGCCCCAACTGTAAGGAAACTTTTACGCCCCCGGCCGAGGCCACCCGAAAGTTCGGGTTGGGCATGTTTTCGGACAACGACATTTCATTCTACCGGGGTCGTGGTTGTGACCACTGCAAGATGACCGGCTATCGCGGCCGAACCGGCATTCACGAGGTGCTGATGATCTCCGACCGCGTTCGAGGCCTGATCTTGCAGCGAGCCTCCACGGCCGAGATTCGCCAGGCCGCCATTGAAGGCGGTATGAAGACCATGCAAGACGACGGCTTGCGCAAGGTGCTCGACGGTGTCACCACCGTGGAAGAGTGTCTGCGCGTGGTCTACGTTGAAGCGGTCGAGTTCTAGAAGGAAGGATAGTGTCAAGGATCTTCGGATCGACGACCCGGGAATAATCGAGCATGGCTGTTGAGGCACTTCGTTTTACGATGGATGACCTGCTCCGCACGACGGTGGAGCGGGGAGCGTCGGATCTGCATTTAACCGTGGGCTTGCCCCCGGTGCTGCGAATCAATGGGAAGCTCGTTCCCACTGAGTTCCCTCGCCTGTCGCCAGACGAAACGAAGCGCCTGGTTTACAGCATCTTGAATGACAAGCAGAAGGAGAAGTTCGAGAAGACCTGGGAGCTTGACTGCTCTCATGGGGTTCGCGGATTTGGACGGTTTCGCGTCAACGTCTACCGCCAGCGCGGCGTCGTCGGTTGCTGTCTGCGCGCGATTTCTTCAACGATTGCCACCCGCGAGGAGTTGCACCTTCCCCAGTGCGTGGAGGAGGTGGTCAACCGTCCCCACGGGCTGATTCTGGTTACGGGCGCCACGGGGGCTGGCAAGTCCACCACCCTGGCGTGCATGCTCGACATCATCAACACCCAGCAGACCTATCACATCCTCACCGTGGAAGACCCGATCGAGTACATTCATCCCCACAAGAAGTCGATGATCAATCAGCGCGAGCTCGGCCAGGACACCCTGAGCTGGTCCCACGCGCTGCGGGGCGCTCTGCGCGAGGATCCCGACGTGATTCTGGTGGGTGAGATGCGCGATCAGGAGACGATTGGGGGCACACTGACCGCGGCCGAGACAGGCCACCTGGTGTTTTCGACTTTGCATACGTCCGATGCGGCCCAGACCGTGGACCGCGTGGTGGACGTTTTCCCGCCGCATCACCAGCAGCAGATCCGCGTCCAGTTGGCCAGCGTCCTGGAAGCGGTCTTCTCCCAGCAGTTGATTCCTCATGCTTCCGGCGTGGGCCGGGTTCCCGCGGTCGAGGTGATGATCGCCAACTCGGCGATGCGCAACCTGATTCGCGAGGGCAAGACCCACCAGATCTACAACGCGATCCAGACCGGCGCGAAAGTCGGGATGGCCACGATGGAGCAATCGCTTTACGAGCTCTGCTGTGCCAAGATGATCACGCCAGAGGAAGCGCTGAACCATACGATGCATCCCGAGGACCTGCGCAGGATGATCGAGGGTGGACGGAAAAAGTAACCGGGTGAAACTGCCCCCCTCCGGGGGTTGGATGAGTATGAGGATATCAAGGCAGGAGGTGAGATTCACGTGAGTGTTTTGTGGTGGTTGGTGCCGCTGGCGGCGATGGTTGTTGGAGAACTGACTAAGATCTAGAACCGGCGGTGTCTCTCGGGGCACCAGCACGGAGTTAATTGGAGGTTGGGGTCGGATGCCTGTATTCGTCTACGAGGCCCGTGATGCAACCGGCCAACTGAAGAAGGATACTATCGAGGCGCAGAACGTTCGGTTGGCGACTCAGCGACTGCAAGAGCAGCGCATGACCGTCATCCACATCAAAGAGAAAACCTCGAACGTCGCGCAGACAGACCTTCTAGGCTGGTATCAGAAGATCCGTAAGGTCAACGAGCAGGCGTTGACCGTGTTCAGTCGCCAGTTTGCCACCATGATCAACGCGGGCTTGGCAATGGTGCGGTGTCTGGACATCTTGTCCGAGCAGACCGAGGACAAGAAGCTGCAGCAGACCCTGGTTCAGGTACGCCGCGATGTTGAGGGCGGCTCGACTCTGTCGAACGCTCTCGGTAAGCATCCCACGGTGTTCTCCACGCTGTACATCAGCATGGTGAAAGCCGGCGAGATGGGCGGTGTGCTCGACGAGGTGCTGGAGCGCTTGGCCGGCTTCATGGAGAAAGACTTTGGCCTGAAGAAAAAGGTCAAGTCGGCGCTCACATACCCGGTGGTCATCCTGGTGATGGCCCTCGGCATCGTGTTCTTCCTGGTCACGTACATCCTCCCAACCTTCGTGCAGTTGTTTGAAGGGATGAGCCTTCAGTTACCTCTCCCCACCCGAATCCTCATCACCATCACGAAAGGGGCGAGAAACCCCATCGTGCTGACGGTGGTGGGTGTGTTGGTGGTGGTTGGAGGCATCTTGCTCAATCGCTACATTCAAACGCCCGTTGGGAAGAAGCAGTATGACCTCTTGAAGCTGAACATTCCTGTGTTTGGGCTCTTGAACAAGAAGGTCGCTATCTCGCGGTTCTGTCGCACCCTGGGTACCCTGCTCTCGTCTGGCGTTCCGATTATGCAGGCGCTGGAGATCGTGGGTAAGGCTTCGGGTAACGAGATCATCGCCATGACGGTCTCGAAGGTTCGCGAGAGTATCCGCGAAGGTGAAAGTATCGCTTCGCCTCTGGGTGCAAGCGGCATGTTCCCACCGATGGTGACCCAGATGGTCGCGGTCGGTGAGGAAACCGGTAACCTTGACGCTATGTTGTCCAAGATCTCAGACTTCTATGACACGGAAGTCGAGTACCTGCTGGCTTCCTTGACGTCGATGTTAGAGCCTATCATGATTGTTGGTATGGGTGGTATCGTAGGGTTCATCGTTATCTCGGTGTTCCTGCCACTCTATCAGCTGATCGGCAACCTCGGCTAAGGTCGTCGGTTTCACCTGGAGGTTGAGGATGGGGAGCACGATGCTCCCCATTTTTCTTGCCGGACCAGGTTCGTTCAGGGTAGAATCTACGAGGAGGGAGTCCGTTGCTCAAGAACCGCACAGATGAGCTTGACCCGGCGGTCGAGCTTGAAGGGTTTCGCGCTCTGCGCGCAAGTCCAACTCCAGAGCTCCGCGAGGGCTTGGTCATGCGCTATGTTCATCTCGTGCCTTCGGTGGTTCGCAAGTTCCGTCAAGCAGGCGATCACGAAGACCTGATGCAGGTGGGTTATCTGGGCCTGCTCAAGGCGGTCAACAACTTTGATCCCGAGCGGGGAAATCGGTTCTCTACCTATGCTATCCACTGCATTGGCGGCGAGTTGAGACACCACCTGCGCGACCACTCCTCGCTCATCCGTCGGCCTCGCTGGCTGGTAGGCTGGTCGAGGCAGGTTGCCGCCTTCATTGAGAAGCACTTGCTCGATTTGCAACGACTGCCCACCATCGCCGAGATCGCTCGGGCCCTCAATATCTCCGAGGCGGGCGTATTGGATGTGCTGAGATTCAAGATCCCACTCTCTCTCGATGCCCCCTCCGAGGATGTCGAATTAAGCAAGATCCAGAGCCTTCGTTGCGAGGAGTATCAGTTGCCGCTGGAGGACCGAATCTTCTTGCTGGAAGCCCTGGAGGCTCTGCTTGAGATCGAGCGCAAAGTCGTCTACCTATTTTTCTATGCAGACCTGAATCAGAGCGAGATCGCCGGGCGCTTCGGACTTGCGCCGCGCAAAGTGTCTCGCCTCATGGGCAGGGCCCTGGAAAAACTGCGGGGGATGCTGGTCGAGTTTCGGCCTGATCTAAGGACTGCGCAAAAATTTTAACAAATGTGCCCTGGATCACTGTTCAAAGTCCCATCGGTCATGTATAATGTCCTACGTGAGGTTAGCGAGAGAGCAAACTGCCCCGCTCACTAAACGCGAAACGAAAGGAGGCATCTGACGAAAATGCAGATCATTCGTCGCCGCAAGAACCACGGGTTTACCCTGATCGAGCTGATGATTGTTATCGCTATCATCGCGATTTTGGCCGCTATCCTTGTCCCGAACTTCATCAAAGCTCGTGCTCAGGGTCAGCTCACCTCTTGCAAGTCCAATCTGAAGAACATTGCCACTGCGCTGGAAATGTACTCCACTGATAACGTGGGTATGTATCCCGGTGGGTTGGGCACTTTGACTCCCAACTACCTGAAGATCATCCCGAACTGTCCGTCGGCCCAGGCCGATCAGTACACGGGTGCCTACTTCCAGGCTACTCTGCCGGACGCCTTCTCGGTCAGTTGCGGCGGTGGTCCGAACCACTCGGCCGCAAACGTCACCGTAGCCAACTACCCGCAGTACTCCTCCTACCAGGGCCTTATCGAGCGCCCGTAGGTTCGAGCAACTGCCAAACAGAGCCTGAAAGGCTCTTTTTTTTTGCCCGCGGGTCCCAGGCCCGCGGGAGCGAACCTGCTGCGGAGAACGAGAAAGCATGTACGAGGAGCCGTTGCCCTTCGAGCTTCTAGCCACGCCAAACCCATTCAGTCTGGTCGTCGTGTTCCTTTTCGGGAGCCTGGTGGGCAGTTTTCTCAACGTGGTCATCTATCGGACCCCGCTCGAGCGTTCCATTGTATTGCCCGGCTCGGCCTGCACCACCTGTGGCACACCACTCAAGTGGTGGCATAACATTCCGATCCTGTCCTACTTCCTCCTGGGCGGCCGTTGCGCTTACTGCTCCTCGAGCTATTCGTCCCGCTACATGTTGATAGAGGTCTTCGTAGGTGCCAGCGCTACCGCGCTCTTCTGGTTCTATGCTGGGCCCTCACTTGGTTTCTTCGCCACCTTCGCTTTGTTCGGATTCTGCCTGGCGGTATTTTTCACAGACCTCGACCACTGGATTATTCCCGACCAGGTCAACTTCAGCGGGATGCTGGTCGGTTTGCTCTTTGCCCCGTTCCTCATGCCGAGGATGGACTTTGACCTTGACCCTTCGCTGGTTCCGGCCTGGTTGCTGACCGTGCTGTCCACTCCCTGGTCGTCTAACCTGCTCTCGGCGTTGCTCGGTATTGGAGTGGGAATGCTCTTCTTTACGGCTATCCAGGTGGTGGGAACCATTCTGGCGCGTCAGGAAGCCATGGGCGGCGGCGACGTAAAGTTTGCCGGCCTTATCGGAGCCTTCCTGGGCTGGCGACTGGCGCTGCTGGCCTTTCTGTTGAGCTTCTTCCTGGGAGCCCTGATCGCCATCCCTCTCATGCTCTGGCGGCGGGGGCGGGGGAAGGACCCCATTCCTTTCGGGACCTTCATGGCCGTGGCGGCCGTCGTCGTGGCCTTGCATGGGGAGCGTCTGTTCGACTTTCTAGTCTACTGGCCCGAGTACTTTTATCCGACAGGATACTGAAGGCAACTCAAGAGCTTGAGGAAGGTTACTCCAGTATCGGCCCCGAAGCACCGGGTCGAACATCAGAAATGGCGCCATTATTTGAGCCTGGTGCGATGTAAAGAGGAGTTTCGAACGGTGCATCGAAGCACCGTCAATGTTGAGAACTTTTTAAGTTTTCGGCAGGGTGAGAAGCTGGAATAACGTATTTCATCACCAGGGTGATCGGAGCTTGAACCGGTCCCCTGAGCTTTTGTCTGGAGATATGGGTAGGTGTGGCGAGTCGTGAAAAGTCGTGGGGTTCGTTCCCTTCCCGAGCGGGAAGGGTGAGGTAGCCCATGGACTTCTTTAAGAAACTGTTTGGCGGGAGTCGAGCCCCGATGGTGGGCGGACTGGACGTGGGCAGTAGCATGATCAAGGTTGCACAAGTTCGCAAGACCTCTGCAGGAGCGCAGCTGGTCGCTTTTGGGGCTTGCCCGACCCCTCCGATGACCATTCGTGATGGCGCCGTCGTCGATGCTCGAATGTTAGGCGACGCCATTCGCCAACTGCTTGCCGACAGCAGCGTGGCGGCCAATACCAAGATTGTCAGCGCAGTGACCGGTCAGCAGGTGGTCATTCGTCCGATCAGTATGACCAAGATGACCGAAAAGGAGCTCATCCAGGCCATCCGCTTCGAAGCCGAGCGCTACCTCCCTTACTCGGTGACCGAGGCACAGATCACCGGCATCAAGCTGCAGGACACCGATGAGAAGTCGATGGACGTCCTCCTGATCGCCGCTCCGAACGAGATGGTGAACAACGCCAAAGAAGTCGTCAAGATGGCCGAGGTGCAACCTGAGGCTATCGATCTGGAGCCTTTCGCTCTGTTGAGGGCGCTGCAGTTGACGGCCTCGAAAGAAAAAATGGAGCAATGCATTGCCCTCGTGAATCTGGGGGCCTCGTCAAGCAGTATTAATATTTTCAAGGGAGGTGTGCTGCGCCACAACAGAACCATCACGATCGCCGGCAATAGCTTTACGAAGGCGATCGGTCAATCCCTGAATCTGTCGTTCGAGGAAGCGGAGAAGATCAAAAAGGAGAAAGGCGTGATTCGGGTGGAAAAAGATGCAACACCTGTACCACCTACGACCATGAGGATCTTCAATGTGATACTACCGGTGCTGACAGAGCTTGTGACCGAGGTCCAGCGGTCCTTCGACTACTACCGTTCGCGCTATCGGGGCGAATCGGTCGACCTGGTTGTCCTGTCCGGGGGGACGGCCCGCTTCAAGAACATTGAAGCTTACCTCAGCAATGAGTTGAGTATTCAGTGTGAAGTGGCCAACCCGTTCAGGAATCTCTCGGTTCAAAAAATCTCGGGGATGACTCCCGATGACCTGGAGGAGCTGGCGCCCTCCGCCATGGCCGTTATCGGTCTGGCCCTCAGGGAGGTATAAGGGAGTTTGGCTAGTAATGATCTCGTCAATTTTGGGGTAGCCTCAGGAGGTACCATATGACCATCAAGGTGGACTTGCTACCTACCGAAAAAAAGAGGTTTGGGCTGGATCCGCTGGTTATCGTCTTGTTCTTGTTCGTAGTTCTGGCCACCGTGGCCATGTTCATGTGGAGCAAGAATCTCGAGAACCAGATCAGTCAGAAGCGGAATGCTATCGCAGAGGTTGAGAAGCAGATCAAAGACCTCGAAGCGCAGCTGCCCGTGCTCGAAGAGCGGCAGAACCGCATTCGGAAGCTGAAAGAGCAGATTCAGATCATCAAGACTCTGGTCTATGACCCGGTTCGGTATGCCAACCTGCTCACGCAGATTACCATGGCCCTGCCCGACAACGTCTTCTTGGAGTCCTTGACCATCGATCCAGGCAAGACCCAGGTCAACATGACGGGCAAAGCGGCCGAAGTCGGTGGCACCCTGCCGCTGGCGACGATCTCGCTGCTGATGAAGAACCTGAACGACACCGAGTACTTCCGAGGTTCTTCACTCAGTTCTGCGACGCGCGAGAAGTCCGGCGATATTCCGGCTTTCGCGTTCACCATCGACGTTGCCTACGACCCTCAGGCCGCGGCTGATCCGTCCAAGAAGCCAATGCTGCCTGGAACCACTCCCGCCGCGGCCCCCGAGCCTGGCGCGAGTCCGACACCGTCTGGCGACGAGACCACTGCGCCACCGGCTCAGCCTTAAAGGAGGATCAGTATCATGGCGCTTACTGCACCAATGAAAATCTTCATCGCCCTGATCGTCATCGGACTGATCCTGGCGGGCTTCTGGTTCATGGACTACCAACAGAAGTACAACGAGATCCAGCAGTTGGATCAGAATCTCAAGCAGAGCGAAGAGAAACTTGCCTCCAGCAAGCAGAAGCTTCAGGATTTGCCGCGGTTGACCGAGGAGATGCAGCAGCTCGAGCGCGAGCTCCAGTCGCTGATCGCCTCCAAGTTCACCAACGAAGATCCTGAGTTGTTCGTGGCCAACTACATCGCCGATATCGAGCGATTGGTGCTGGCCCAGCAGCAGGCGACGGGTGACTCGACGTTCTCCATCGACTCCATTCAGCCGGGTCAGATGCAGACCACCTCAACTCCCGAGAGCGGCGACCAGGGCGGAGCTGGCCAACCCGCCGGTAACACGCCTCCTCCTGCGCAGCCTGAGGGTGGCGCGGGTGAAGCTCCCGAGGCTCTGCAAGGCTTCCCGACTCGTGTCTTCTCGATGACCATGACCGGACGCTATGGGACTCTCGTCGAGTTCCTGTATCAGCTTGGAGCGCTCAAGCTCGATCGTCTCGTCACGATTAACAAGATCACGCTGCAGCCTGGTAAGGACAAGGATAAAGGTGACACTCTCAACATCCAGATTCCGATCACCGCGTATCTGCGGCAGGGAGGCTAGAATGAACAACAAGACGGTAGATTCCGTCCGAGCTGGTCTGCGCCGCCTGGCCCTGGCAACCGTGATCGGCGCGATGATGATCGGAGGGGTTGCGTGTGGTGGATCGCCCGAGGCGACTCCCAGTCCACCGGCTACGAGTACGGGCCCGACCGACTCTTCGCCGAGCCCGGCCGACACCTCCTCACCCTCGAGCAGCACGGGAACGCAAGGTGCTTCCGAGACGGTCAGCATTACCGATACAGGTGCCGAGGCCCCGGCCTCGGGAACGCCGGCCGCAAGTCCCACGCCCAGGGGAGGTCAGCCGCTGGCCAGGCCGGTGCAGCAGCAGATCACCCGGGACCCGTTCATCAATCCTTTGAAGGGCGGAGGGACGGAACTGGGAACGAAGCCCAGCGTCCGGTCGACCCCGCGGGTCACTGCGGCGACCCCGAGCTCCACCGCGGCGGCAACCCCTGGCTCCAAGGCCAGCCCGGGTGCTGAGGATGCGGCCGAGGAGGAGGAGGAAGTTCCGCCTCCAGATGTAACCGTGACCGGAATTGTCATGGGAGCGGGTCGGTCGTTCGCGATTGTGACCGGTCCCGAGCAGTCCTACATCGTGGGTGTGGGTGACAAGTTGGTCGAGTATCGCATCCTGGCCATCAGTCCGCAGGCTGTCACCTTCGGGCTCAAGTCCAGGAAGTTCAAGGTCAAGCTCCAGGATGAATTTGGCGCTGACGCCGCGGGCACCAAGGCCACGGCGAAGGGGCGTTAGGAAAGAATGGATCGTTTCGCCGGGCTCCGGCGAAGAGTTTGGAAGGTGGTGATCTCGACCCCGGACTAACAAGTCAAGGCCACAAGGCGGAATCTGGCGACGGAGGTTCCATTGAGTCATGTGGCTGAGGTCGGTTCACTCTTGCGCCTTCCGTCGTGGTGTGCGCAACAAAGTCGTTGACTAGGAGGTGGGTTAACACCAATGGTTTCGCTGAAGCAGAAGGGCTGGAAGCTTCTTCTGGCGTGCCTCATCGTCGCGGGAATGCTGGCTCCGGCCTACGCAGCTCCTGCCACGGTGTCGGAGGTCAAAGTGACCGATGGCACGGGCACGTTGAAGGTTGAGGTCTTGTCGAACGGTGCGATTTCGAACCGTACCAAGACCCTTTCTCAGCCCCGCAAGATGATCGTTATCGATCTCTATCCCGCAGTTCTCGGAAAGTCGGCTAAGACTTCCGTGGACGTCAACCGCGGTCTGGTGGAGAAGGTCCGTCTGGTCCAGTACTCCGACACCACCGTCCGCATGTATGTCGATTGTATCTCGTTGCCGGTCTATAAGGTCGTGTCCGAGGGTGGACGCGGTGTGACCGTGGCTATCTCGAGCGCCATGATGTCGGAAGCGAAAGATCCCAAAGCTCCGACAGCCGTCGCTGAGACGCCCGAAGTTGCTCCTCGCCCCCAGCCTCGGCCGGTGGCAACGAATCCGCGCCCCCAGCCCCGTCCGGTGGTGCGTCCGGCCTCCGCAATGGAGCCGGTGTCGGCTCCCGTGTCGGCTCTGCGTCCTCGCCGCCCGGCTCAGCGCGCCTACGTGCCGCGTCCGAAGCTGGTCTCGGTAGACTTCGTGAATGCTGACCTGGTGTACGTCATCAAGGTCCTGGGCAAGGAAATGAACAAGAACGTCGTGGTTGACCCGACCGTCGAAGGCTCGGTGACCGTGACTCTGAAGAGCGTCCCCGTCGAGGGGGCCCTGGCCCTGATCCTGAAGATGCAGGAGAATCCCTACGACTACAAGGTGCTCAATGACCAGCGCACCATCGTGGTCGCCTCGCCCGAGAAGCTGGGCGAGGTCGCCGATAATATCATGGGCACCGCCAAGGCTCGCGACGCGGCAGTAGGCTCGGTTCGTCAGGAGTTCATCCTGGAGGCCGCTCCTTCCGCCAAGGTCGTGGAGTTCTTGCAGGGGCAGTATCTCAACGTCAAGTTCGTGCCTCATCCCACGATGAACGGGTTCTACGCCGTAGGTCCCAAAAAGGACATCCTGTCCATCAAGAGCGAGTTGCCCAATCTTGATCGCGTGCCTGAGCCTCCGCCGCCCCCGCAGCGCGAGTTCATGTATGTCAAGTACGGCGACATCCAGAACGTCCAGAATCTGCTCAAGACGCTGGTTCCCGACCTTCAGTACAACGCCGACGAGCGTCTTGGCATGCTCATCGTTGAGGGCACTCCCTCGGCGATCGACCAGGCCAAGCAACTGCTGGCTGAGCTGGACCGTCCCAAAGATCAGGTCATGATCGACGTAAAAGTGGTCGACCTGACCGAGGGCGGCATCAAGCGTCTCGGCATCAACTGGTCCGATACCGGCATTGGTCAGGGCGTCTTCCAGACGAGCTTCACGGAGGGTGCGACCTCGGCTGTGAACGTGCCCCTGGCCGCAGCCGGCATCACGCCTGGCGTCGTCCCGGATGGTCCTCCTGACGCCGCGACCGGTGTGGTGACGTATGCCGCCAATGCCGCGGCCAACGGGTTCCAGATTCCTGGTCTGGGCGCTCCCAATTTCGTGGGTCTGCCCATCCAGTCGTTTGCCCGTTCGCCGTTCGTCATCGTGTCGACCATCAACATGCTGGTCCAGACCAACGAGGCTAAGATTCTCGCTTCGCCTCGCGTGGCCACTCAGTCGGGCACAGAGGCTCTGATTCACATCGGTGACAAGTTCCCGATCGTGTATTTCGACCCTCGCGCCGGTCAGTTCCAGGTACAGTATGTTGACATCGGCATCAAGCTCGACGTCAAGCCCGACGTCAAGGCCGATGGCTGGATTGTTACCGAGCTGCGTCCTGAGGTCAGCAACCTGATCGAGCTGGTCAATAACCAGTACCCTCGCACCGCGATTCGCACTGTCAACACGACGATGCGCGTCAAGGACGGCGATACCATCGTGATTGGTGGCTTGATTCGTGAAGACGAGCGCGTGACCATCGCCAAGCTGCCCTTCCTGGGTGACCTGCCGGTTCTCGGCGTGCTCTTCCGCACTACCAGTGTGGACAAGAGCCGCAGTGAAGTGGTCATGATGCTCACACCGCACATCATGCGGTAGGCTCTGGCCTGCTGGCAGAGAGAAGAGGCGGCCGAAAGGCCGCCTCTTTTTATGTGCGGGTCTGCTGCGGGCAGGATGAGCGGGAACGTGGACAGAACAGAGAGCGGGCCCCGAATGCTCGGGGTGTGGCCGAATCTGTCCGGGCTGGACAGAGCCGGTCACAGATGTTAGAATAAATCGCTGCCGTGTGCGGGTTGGGACAATTTGAAGCCGCTCTCTCAAGTCCTCATTGTGAGCACCAGTCGCTCCCTTTGGTTCAAATCGGGAGTCACGTGGGCCGTATTTTATCGTGCTGAGGCTCTGAACGCCCTGACCTCCCGGAAGGAGGGAGTGCGTGATGCCTGCTGAGCTCGACAACCTCCTTCGCGAAGCTGATCAATACTATGCTGAGCGCCAATGGGAGCAGGCTCTAGAGCGCTACCAGAAGGCCCTTGAGCTCGAGCCCAACAATGGCGAGGCCTGCCACCGCATGGCTCAGGTCTATGCCGTGCGCGGCATGCTCAACAACGTCATCAGTACCTACTTTCAGTTGATTGATATCCTGGAAGCGAGTGGGAACCTCGAAGGGGCGGTCCAGGTCGCCGAGTGGATTATGATGCTGCGCCCCGAGTCCGACAAGGCGCGCATGAAGCTCATCCTGATCTACCAGAAGCGGGGCGATCTGGCCGAGGTGGTGCGTCAGTCGCGGGAGCTTGCCAGGCTTTACATCGAGCTGGGTCAGGGTGATCAGTCCATCGCCCTGCTTCAGAAGGCTCAGCAGGCCGATCCTGAGAACCTCGATATCGGTTTAGAGCTGGCTGAGATGTATGTCAGCCATGGGCATATCCAGGATGGGGCAAACCAGTATCGCAAGGTGGCCAACTCGTTCATGGACCGCCAGATGTTGGACAAGGCGGCCGAGGCATTCCGTCGCATGAAGGTCATCGTGCCCGATGATCCGGGCGTGCTCTTCACCCTGGGTAATCTCTACGTCGAGCTGACCCGTTACAACGAGGCTGAGCAAGAGTTTCGGAGCATCCTTCGCCACAATCTCAACCATGAAGAGGCACTGTTGGCCCTGGGCAACGTCTGTCAGCTGAAAGGACAGTTTCGTGATGCCATTCTCGCGTTCAACAAGATCCTCACGATCAATCCCGAGCAGGTGGCTGCCAAGGAGAAGCTGGGTGAGCTCTATCAGGCTCAGGGCCTGGTTTCTGAGTCCATCAAGAACTTCCAGGACGCCGCCAAGGGCTACCTCGAGATCGATGAGCGCGATCGAGCGATCCGGATTTATCAGATCATTCTGGGGATGGATCCCAGCAATCCGACTGCCTGTCGGGAATTGACCAACCTTGGGGCTCCCCTGGTCCCCATCCAGCTTGAGGATGAACGGGCAGCGGTCCGGCAGGCAGCCGAGCAGGCGGCCGCAGCTGCCGTGGCGGTTAGCGCGCCGGAGGAGTCGGTCGAGGAGGCACCAGGTGAGGCCCCTCCTTCCCGCGCTCGCAAGGCGCGCGAGGAGGGCTCTCCTCGTCCTGGCTTGCGACCAGGTTTGACGGCGGCCGGTGGGGCCGCCTCCGCCACGGGTGGCCTTCTGGCGAAAGGCAAAGTGAAGAAGGAAGGTGGCGTTCCTGAGAAGCCTCTGCTGGGGTCTGCCAGCGGTCCTCGACCCGGCCTGATGCGTCCCGGCCTGGCCGCGGGTGCATCCCAGCCTGGCGGCGACAAGCCCCTCTTGCCCAGGCGCAAGGAAGCTCAGGCGGAGGTCGTAGAGGAGCAGGTAGCCGAGGCGCCCGGGTGGTCTCAGCCTGTCGCCGAGGCCACTCCCGAGTGGCAGCCGGAGGTCCAGGCGGCCGCCGCCTGGACCGATCCCAATACAGGTAGCTGGTCCGAGCCCGCCCCCGCGGGCTGGGACCAGTCCGGGTCCTGGGAGCAGTCTTCCTCGGGGAACTGGGAGCAGCCGCCGGCCGGCGAGGCTCCTGCAAGCTGGGAGCACCCAGGCACCGGCGAGCCCGCCACCGGGGGCTGGGAGCAGCCTGCGGCAGAGGCCTGGGAGAGCGCCCCGGCTCCTGCGCCGGCACCCGCCTGGGAGGCAGCGCCCGCAGAGAGTAACTGGGATGCGGCTGCTCCTGCCGAGGACTGTGGTACTGGCGCGGTTGCGCCCGCTGAGGCCTCTCTCACCCCTGGTGAGGAGCAACATAAGCCGTCCATCCGTCGGGGGCTGGTCCGGCCCGAGGGCACGGAAGCGCCGACTGGCGGCCTGCAGTCCAAGGGTATCCTGGGTGGAAAGGCCAAGTTGGGTGGAGAAAAACCCGGCTTCTCGGCCGAGAGGCCGAGTTTGCTTGGCGGCCGACCTGGGTTGCGCGCTGGCGTTGCGGGTGAAAAGCCCACCTTGCCCCGCAAGGACGTCGAAGAGGCCCCTGTGGCCGAGGCTTTCCCGGGTGAGGTCCGGGCCCCTCTGCAGTCGGTCCAGGGCGAGCCTGTCGACTCTGGTGGCTTCGCGCCCCCCGCCGGTTGGGAGGCAGCAGGGGGTTTTGCGCCCTCTCCCGAGCCCGTAGGGGAGGGCTTCCCCAGCTTTGGGAGCGGCTTTGAAGCCCAGCCGGTAGTTGAGAGACCCACCACCGGTGGCTTTGGATTCGAGAGTAGCTTTGCGCCGGCGGAGACCTCCTCCAGTTTCAGCACTTCCTCCGCTGATTTCGGAGCGTCGGCATTTGGTACGCAGCCGACCGACTTTGGCCAGTCGAGCTTCGCGCCCCCGACGCCCGCCTCCGACTTTGGCCAGTCCAGCTTCGCGCCCCCGGCGCCCGGGGCCGACTTTGGCCAGTCCAGCTTCGCGCCGCCGACGCCCGCTTCCGACTTTGGCCAGTCGAGCTTCGCGCCCCCGACGCCCGCTTCCGACTTTGGTCAGTCGAGCTTTGCGCCCCCGACGCCCGCATCCGACCTTGGCCAGTCGAGCTTTGCGCCCCCGACGCCCGCATCCGACCTCGGCCAGTCGAGCTTCGCGCCCCCGACGCCCGCTTCCGACTTTGGCCAGTCGAGCTTTGCGCCCCCGACGCCCGCATCCGACCTTGGCCAGTCGAGCTTTGCGCCCCCGACGCCCGCATCCGACCTCGGCCAGTCGAGCTTCGCGGCCCCGACGCCCGCTTCCGACTTTGGCCAGTCGAGCTTCGCGGCCCCGACGCCCGCTTCCGACTTTGGCCAGTCGAGCTTCGCGCCCGCGACGCCCGCTTCCGACTTTGGCCAGTCGAGCTTCGCGCCCCCGACGCCCGCTTCCGACTTTGGCCAGTCGAGCTTCGCGCCCCCGACGCCCGCTTCCGACTTTGGCCAGTCGAGTTTCGCGCCCCCGACGCCCGCTTCCGACTTCGGCCAGTCGAGCTTCGCGCCCCCGACGCCCGGGGCCGACTTTGGCCAGTCCAGCTTCGCGCCGCCGACGCCCGCTTCCGACTTTGGCCAGTCCAGCTTCGCGCCCCCGACGCCCGGGGCCGACTTTGGCCAGTCGAGCTTCGCGCCCCCGACGCCCGCTTCCGAGTTCGGCCAGTCCAGCTTCGCGCCCCCGACGCCCGGGGCCGACTTTGGCCAGTCGAGCTTCGCGCCCCCGGCGCCCGCTTCCGAGTTCGGCCAGTCCAGCTTCGCGCCCCCGACGCCCGCTTCCGACTTCGGCCAGTCGAGCTTCGCGCCCCCGACGCCCGCTTCCGACTTTGGCCAGTCGAGCTTCGCGCCCTCGACGCCCGCTTCCGACTTTGGCCAGTCGAGCTTCGCGCCCCCGACGCCCGCGGCCGACTTCGGCCAGTCCAGCTTCGCGCCCCCGGCAGCCGACTTTGGCGCCCCCGTGCCGGCTGCCGACTTGGGCCAGTCCGGCTTCGGCGCTCCGGCGGCTGACTCGTCCGGCTTTGGCGCCCCGACGCCGGGGGCCGACTTCGGCCAGTCGAGCTACGGCGCCCCGGCAGCCGACTTTGGTGCCCCGACGCCGGCGGCCGACTTCGGCCAGTCCAGCTACGGCGCCCCGGCAGCCGACTTTGGTGCCCCGACGCCGGCGGCCGACTTCGGCCAGTCCAGCTTCGGCGCCCCGGCAGCCAACTTTGGCGCCCCGACGCCGGCGGCCGACTTCGGCCAGTCCAGCTTCGGCGCCCCGGCAGCCGACTTTGGCGCCCCGACGCCGGCGGCTGACTTCGGCCAGTCCGGCTTCGCCGCTCCGGCGACCGACTTTGGAGCCCCCGTGCCTGAGGCCGACTTCGGCCAGTCCGGCTTCGCGCCCGAGTTCGGGGCTCCGCCAGCAGACCTGGGCGCCCCGGCAGCATCGGCCGAATTCGGCTCCACCTTCGGGGCCCCGACCGGCGAGTTCGGCCAGGCCAACTTCGGGCCACTAGCGGATAGCTCCTCGCCTGGGGGCGACTTTGGCTCGGCTTTTGGTCCTACGCCAGCCTCTGACTTCGAATCCGCTCCCTCTGCCTTTGGCGAGAGTAGCTTCGGTGCTCCGCCCGAAGCCTCCCCGGCTGACTTCGGCTTCAGCGCTCCTCCACCGTCCGAAGCCGAGTTCGGCTCTTTCCCGATGCCTGCCGTTCCGGGGACTGACGCGGCTGCGTCTGAGGCCTCCTTTGGTGGTCCCACTGGCTTTGGGACCTTCCCTGAAGTCGGCGAGCCAGGCGGCTTCTCGGGTGGCTCCACCTTTGGCGAGCCCGGCGAGGTCGCGCCCGCCAGTCCCGAGGGCTTCGCCGCCGACAACACCTTCGGCGCGCCTTTCGGGGCCGAGTTCAGCGCGCCCGAGTCGGCCTTCGACTCGGAGCCTGCCGGCCCGGCCCAGTTCCAGTCTGAGCCGGCCGAAGTCGCTTTCGGGGACAACCCGTTCGCAACGTCGGCCGCGCCGGCCATGGACTTCCAACTCGACCTGCCTCCACTGCCCGTAGTGCCCCTGGTGCCCCCGGTCACCGAGCATGGTCCGGCCGCCGGGCAGTTGTGGAGTCCTCCTCCTCTGCTCTATCTCAAGGATCAGGCCCTGCGTGACAATATCAAGGGCCAACTCGAGCTACCTGCAAACTCGGGTGTTTTCGCCTGGGAGCCTCTCCCGCGGGTGGACAGCGCCTACCTCGAGGAGGTGGCTGCCCAGCACCAGATCATCTTGAAGGCCAGCAAGCAGGCCGCGGCCATGCCTACCCCGGGCAGTTGGGCTGTGGGCTCGGCCTTCGGTGAGAGCGCTGCGACGGTTTCGGGTGGCAGCTTCCTCGAGCGCGTGCAACTGGCCGGCGGCCGCAAGGCTGAGCCGGCTGGAGCGGCTCGCAGCGTCGAGGGCGGCTCTCTGGCCGAGCGCCTGGCCGCACGCCAAAAAGCCGAGCAGGAGGGATCTGAGGCGGTTCGCCCGGAGTTACTTCCCCCGCAGGAGGAGACCCCTCTTGAGCTGGCCGTTCCTGAGGTCGCGCCCGAACAGCCTCTGGCTCTGGAAGTCCCTCAGCTGGAAGTGCCTCAGCCTGAGCCCCTGACCCTGGAGCCCCCGGCTCAACAAGAGCCCGAGAGCCAACTGCCAGAGCCAGAGCCAGAGCCAGAGCCAGAGCCAGAGCCAGAGCCAGAGGTGCTCGTCTCCCTCAGCATCGAGCAGGAGTCGCCCGCCGATCACGTGGCTCGCAGCCAGGAGATCCGCAGCCAGGCTCAAGACCTTGATGTCACCACCGCCATCAACCTTTACCGCCGGGCCATCGAGGAGCAGCCCGAGAACCTGGTGCTTCGAACAGACCTGGCCGACATCCATATGAACTATGGCCTGCTCGATGACGCGGTGGTCCAGTACCGCCAGATCGTCATGCGTAAGCCTCAGTCGGTCAGCCTGCGGCACAAGCTGATTCAGGCCCATCTGTGGAACGACAACTTCGACGAGGCGGCGGCGACCCTGATCGAGGTGGCCGACATCCTCATCGAGCACAACATGAACCAGGAAGCGCTTGACTCCCTGCAGATCGTGCTCAGTCTCGACCCGCACCATTTCGAGGCTCGTCACAAGCTGGTCGAACGCTTCAACCAGATGGGTCAGAGCAACCTCGCGGCCCATCATCTGCGCCAGCTGGCCGAGGGCGCCCTCACCAAGGGCAACGTCGAGCTGGCCATCAGCGCTTTCAACCAGCTCATGGAGATCTCCGACGACCCGACGCTGGAAGATCGCCTGGCCCAGGTCTACGAGTCCCAGGGCAATCAGGAAGAGGCCCTGCGCCACCTGCGCAACCTGAGCCACCGCTACCAGGAGGCTCAGCGCTGGGAAGACGCGGCCAACGTCACCGAGCGCATCATCGCCCAGGACCCCGACAACCTCGAGATGCGCCGCAGCCTGATCGCCACCTACGAAGGCCTCAAATGGCACGACAAGGTGGTGGCCCAGCAGTTCGAGCTGGCCAACTTCTACTATCGCCAGGGCGACCTCAACCAGGCCCTGGAGCTTTTCGAGACCGTGGTTCAGAGCCGCCCCGACTTCCACGAGGCTCGTCGCGGCCTGGCCGACGTCTATCTGGACGTGGGCCGCATCGAAGAAGCCATCAAGCACACCGACACCCTCACCCAGCACTATCTGGCCACCATGGATCACCAGACCGCCATCGCGCTCTACGCGCGTCTGGTGGATGCGCTGCCCGAGAACACCGAGTTGCGCGAGAAGCTGATCAAGTTCTACGAGGTCGCTCAAGACCCGCAGAACGCCCTGGCCCAGTGGCTCATCCTGGCCGAGCTGCACGAGCAGAACGGCCGCCACGAGCAGGCCGTCACCGCCTATCGCAAGGCGCTCGACCTGGACGAGTCGCGTGACGACCTGCACTATCGGCTGGCCTTGCTCTACTCCGAGCCGCTTCAGAATCCGAACGCGGCTCTGCAAGAGCTGCAGCGCGTGCACGAGCTCAACCCGGGGCACGTCGACGCCATGGAGCGCTACGTGCGCATGCTGCTCGCCTCCGGCAAGGCCAGAGAGGGCTCGGAGGTCATCTTGAAGCTGGAGAAGGCCAACAAGAATGGGGCTCGGGTGCGCCAGGCCGTGCTCGACGAGTTCCGCGACAAGATCGAGGCCGAGCCCACCGACCTTCGCACCCGTTTCACCTACGGCGAAACCTGCTTCCACCTGCAGGCCCTGGACATGGCCATCGAGCAGTTCCAGTTCACCCGTCGCGATCAGGCTTACGAGCTGCCTTCCTACAACATGCTCGGGATGTGCTTTGCCGAGAAGACCGGCTTCAACATGCTCGACCTTGCCATCAAGCAGTTCCGCAAGGGCCTCGAGACCAAGGGGCACTCCGAGCAAGACTATCTGGAGCTTCGCTACAACCTGGCCATGCTCCAGTACCGCAACAATCGTCTCCAGGAAGCTCTGCAGGAGCTGAAAGACTGCTATGCGGTGGACATCGCCTATCGCGACGTGCGCGAGTGGATCCGCCGCATCGAGTCCGAGATCGCCGGTGGGCCCAAAGTTCCGCCCAGCCGCTTGAAGTAACGGAGAGAGCGTACCATGGCCGACAACACCCTTGAGCAGTGGATTCAGCACGCCGACGCGCTCGCCACCCAGGGACGCTGGGACGACGCGCTGGCGGTCTATCACCGCATCCTCGAGCACGACCCGCGCAACCTGGACGTGCGAGAGCGCGTCATCAGCATCTCCATCAAGAAGGCTGACTATCAGGAAGTCATCCACCAGCACATGACCTGCGCCGAGATCTTCCGCGTGGACGGCGATCCCGAAGCGGCCATCGACTGCTACGACAAGATCTTGCGCCTGGAAGAGACGGTCCAGAACAAGGGAGCCGCCATCAAGCCCGGCCAGGGCGACGATCTCAGCCACGTTCAGGCCCTGGTGGGCCAGTTCAAGCCCGAGATCTTCTACCAGATCGGCCGCTTCAACCTCGAGCGTCAGGCCGTGGACGTGGCCCTCCAGTACCTGCGCAAGAGCCACGAGCTGCACCCGGGCCGCTGGCAGACCCACATGGCTCTGGGCCAGGCCTACATGGAGAAAGAGCTCGACAAGGAAGCCATCGGCGAGTTCCAGGAGGTTTTGCGCCTGGCCCCCGAGGAGTCGGCTCAGGCTTACGAGATGCTGGGCGAGGTCTTCGTGCGCCAGGGCCGCTCGCCTCACACCACCATGGTGTGGTTCCAGCACGCCGGCGAGTTCTACCTCAAGAAAGGCCAGCTCGACGATGCGGTGCGCACCTACGAGCGCATCCTCACCCTCGACCCCAGTAACCGCGACATCATCAACCATCTCGGCGAGCTCTACCTCAAGCAGGGTGCCCGTGAGAAGGCCGTTCAGGTCTACTTCACCCTGGCTCAGATGTACGAGCCCGAGGGAGTGCTCGACAAGGTCCTTCAGCTCTACGAGAACATCGTCCAGCTCGATCCGGGCAACGAGCACGCTCGCAACAAGCTGATCGCCATCTACCAGGGCATCGTCGAGCGCGATCCCTCCAACTTCGGCATGCGCATGCGATTGATCGAGGCTCTCCAGCAGCGCGGCATGACCGCAGAGGCCGTGCGCCACTACTTTGCCATTGCCCAGAGCCACATCGAGCGCGGCATGCTCGACGACGCCGTCAAGGTCTCGCGCAAGCTGCTCGAGCTTGACCCCAACAACGTCCAGGCCCGCGAGATCCTGGGCGACATCTACCTCAAGAAGGACATGCCCCAGGAGTCCATGGACATGTTCCAGCAGGTGGTCAAGATTCACCGTGCCCGGGGCGACGAGAACGCGGCCCTGGAGGCCCAGCAACGCCTCATTCAGCTCTTCCCTCAGGCCTCCGAGCTGATCTACCAGGTGGCCATCTCGCTCAAAGAGCAGGGCAACTACCAGGGCGCTCTGCACGAGCTCGAGCGCATCCTGGCCGACAAGCCCACCGACATGGCCGCCCACGTCTACCGCTCCGAGTGCCTGCGCGCCCTCAACAAGTTCCCCGAGGCCATTCAGGCTTACGCCCACATCCTGACGGCCGACCCCTACAACGTGGACGTGCGCAAGAACCTTATCGACGCCCTGATCGTCATCCAGCGGCCCGACGACGCCTCCATCCAGGTGGATCAGCTCGTCCAGCTCAAGGTGCCCGAGCCCGAGCGCCTCACCTACCGCCATCGCATCCTGCAGTTGCACCTCGACAAGAACAGCCTCGAGAAGTTCGAGCTCGAGCTCAAGAAGCTGCCTGACCAGGACGAGCAGAAGCTGGTCTTCCACAAGGAGATGGTCAAGCGCTATCTCGACGCCGGCAACCTGGAGAAGGCCTTCGAGGGCCTTCCCCAGATTCCGCGCTCCGACCGCGAGCGCAACCGCCTGGTCACCCGCATGCTCGAGATCCCGCTGGCCAGCGGCGATCTTGAGACAGCCGCGGCGGCCATCTACCGCCTGCCCGAGGACGACCCGCTGCGCCTCTCCTTCCAGCGCCGCCTGGTGTTGAGCTACCTCGACGCCGGCCGGCTCGACGAGGCAGCCTCCGAGTGCAACCGCCTGCCCGAGAGCGACGAGGCCCGTCCCGGCTTCACCCAGCGACTGATCGCCGCGTTCTTGCAGAGCGGTCGGTTGGATCAGGCCACCGAGGAGATCAACCGCCTGGCCGAGGGAGATCCGCTGCGCATCTCCTTCATGGGGCAGCTGATCGAGGCCTATCTGTCGGCCGGCGACCTCGACCGGGCCGCCCAGGAGGTCGCCCGCCTCGACGCCGCCGACGAGATCCGCCCCCAGTACGGGCGCCGCATCATCCAGGCCTACCTCAACGCCGGTCGCTTCGAGGAAGCCGAGCGTGACATCTTCGCCTTAGACGACGAAGATCCCGAGAAGCGCTCCTTCCTGCGCTTGCTGGCGCAGAAATTCCTCACCATGGGCGAGCTCGAGCGCATGCGCGAGATCGTCATGAAGATGCCCGACGACATGGAGGAGAAGCACCAGTACCTCGACGGCCTGGTCCACAATTACCTCGATCAGGGCGACCTGGTGCGAGCTCGGGCCGAGATCTACCACATGGCCGAGATGGTCAGCGGCCAGGGCAACCACCAGGAGGCCGAGCGTCTCTACCGTGAGATCCTGGCCTACCATCCCGGTGATGTCGAGATCCGCCTGCGGTTGTCTCAGGAGATCGCCGCTCAGGGAGAGATGGAGCGAGCCCGCGAGGGCATGCTGGTGCTGGCCGGTCGTTTCCACCGCGAGGGGAATGCCACCAGCGCGGCCGACATCTACACCCGCATCCTCGATCTCGACCCGCGCAACCTCAACGCCCGCTACAAGCTGGGCTCGCTCTGGGCCCAGCAGGGCCAGACCGCCCAGGCGCTGGAGCAGTTCTCCACCCTGGCCAGGGTCTACCTCGAGCAGAACCTGCACGAGGTGGCCCAGCGGGTTCTCTATCGCATCCTCAAGCTCGACCCCAAGGACATCCCTCACCGGCGCCAGATGATCGGCCTTCTGATCCGCAATCTGCGCTTTGACGACGCCACCAAGCATTACCGCCAGCTCATGACCATCTACCTGGAGCGAGGCGAGGTGGACGAGGCCCTCAGCTGCGTGCGCGAGATCATCAACCTGCAGCCGCTCAACCTCGAGCTTCGTCAATCGCTGGGCGTCATGTTTCTCAAGGCTGGCTTCCTGGAGCAGGGCCAGAACCTGCTCGAGGAGCTGTTCCAGAGCTATCGCGAGAAGAACGACGTGGAGCGGCAGCTCAAGACCCTGGGCACCCTGGTGGAGTCGTTTGAGGAGAACGAGCAGTGGGAGAGTGCTCTTGAGTATCGCGAGCGGGTGGCCGATTTGCTGCGGGACGCCGAGCTGTGGCCGCGGGCCCAGGCCGAGTATCTCCACATCCTGCAGGGGTATCTCCATCGGGGCCACAAAGAGCAGGCCGATCCCATCTTCGTCAAGATCATCGACGGCGCGTTCCGCGACCGTTCGGTCAACGACCTGATCCACGTGCTTTCGTCGCTCGAAGAGCAGCTGCGCGAGTCCGAGCGTCCGGCCGTGGCCCTGGTGGTTCGCGAGCGCCTGGCCACGGTGATGGAGCGCATGGATGATTGGGATCGGGCCCTGGCGCTGCTGGATTCGGTATCCAATCTCTATCTGGATATGGGCGACGTCGAGCAGGCCCTCACCTTCCGGCGTCGGGCGGCCGATCTGGCCCTGAGCCACGAGCGCACCGACCAGGGCATCGAGCACCTCTTTCTGCTGGCCCAGTCGCTCATCGAGCAGCGGGGCCTGGAAGCAGCCCGTCCCGTGTTGGACGAGCTGCGCCGCACCGCCGCCGGGGACGTGCGCTTCCTGGAGCGGGTTGCCGACGTGGTCTTCAGCCAGGGTCTGTTCGAGGAGGCCCGTCCCATTTACCACGAGGTGCTCGAGATGGAGCCGGGGCGTCCCGAGGCCCTTTCCCGCATCGCCATCATCTATGCCCGCGAGGGTCGCCTGGAAGAAGCCGCTGGTGTGGCCAAGCAGATTTTTGCCAAGGGCCTGGTGCCCATGATCATCGAGGAGTACAAGCACGTCACCAGCTACAAACCGCACGACGCCGGCTCGCACATCCGCCTGGGCCAGTTCTACCAGCAGCTCGGCTTCCTGGAGGAGGCCATCTCCGAATTCCTGGCCGCCTCTCAAGACCCGGCCAAGTTACTCTTGTCCTACAACCACCTGGCTCTCTGCTTCAGCCAGCAGGGCTACCGCAAGCTGGCCATCCGCCAACTGCAGAAGGCGCTTGACCTGCCCGGTTTCGAGGAGGAGGACCTGCTCGAGACCCGCTTTAACATGGCCAACGCGCTGGAGGAGGAGGGCCTCCACAAGGAGGCCCTGGGTGCCTTCCAGGAGTGCTATGCGGTGGATATTCGTTACCGCGACGTGGCCCAGCGCATCGAGCGAATCCTGGAAGTCATGCAAGCGAACGGGGGAGGGAGCGGGGAAATGCAAGCTGACGGTCCTTCGGAGGAGGACCTGGAAGGCTTGATGGGGTAACATCACTTCCAATGTTTCCGTCCCGAACCCTGGAAATGGCTGGCCGACTGCGCTCTTGCTTGGCGCTATCCCTGGTCGTCTGGCTGAGCCAGCGTCCCACCCTGGCCGAACAAGGCGCCACCAACAGCCTGACGCCGCACCTGGGCACGCTCTGGCTGGCCCTCTACGTCCTGCTGGGGGTGCTGGTGGCGCTGATCGCCTGGGAGGCGATCGATCGGATGCCCCGCCGGGTGAAGATCGACGCAGCGGCGGCCCTGCCGGAGCCTGAGAACGACTACATCGACCCCACCAAAATGAAGTTTGCCGAGCCTGTTGCCAGGCCCGCTGCCCCCCCGCCCACGAGTTTTGCACCACCGTCGCCGGCGGCTGAACCGATGGCTCGGCCCCCGGCCGCTCCAACGCCGGCGGCGACAGACGATGACAACCCTTTCCGCAAGCTCTCCAAGCTCGGTGGTGAAAACGATTCGCCTCTGGCTCCAGCCCGGCCGCCGATTCCCCGCAGCGAGCCGGCTGGCATCCCGGTGCCTCCGGCCGCTGCGATGCCGTCCCCCCCCTCTTCCCCGCTGGGCGACTCCGGGGGGAGCTCGGGGGGATGGGCGGACCTGCTTCAGCGCGTGCGTGCTGGCGAGCCCGGCAGCGCCGCCGGTGAGGACTCCGCTAGCATGCAAAGTCGAAGCTCCATGCCTCCCATGACCGAGGAGGAGGTGGCGCCCTCCTCCAGCACGGCCGCCTGGGAGTCCCTGTTGAAGAAGTCGGCCAGCGATGTTGGGCCGGCTCCCGACACCTCGACCGTGGGTGGGGGTGATTTCCAGCCCCGGTCCATCAAGCTCGGTGGGGGGGGCGGTGGCGATGAGGCTCCCGTGGTGGATCCCCTGCGGATGGCCCTGGACAACCCCTCCACTGATCCGGACGAGAACCTTCCCGATTTCGTCAAGAAAGCGACCCGCACGATCGCGCTCGATTTGAAGAAGGGTGGCGAGCAGACGCCTCCGCCGCCGATGCCCAAGACGGAGGGCTAGGTATCGATGGCGGTTACCACGGAGGCAGGCTTGGAGTTACCCAAAGGAAATCCTCTCATCGAGGACATCGCGCTGCAGCATCACGACGTGAGCGAGATGCTCAACAACCTGGAGCAAGACGAGTTTACCGGCTACGTCAAGTTCGAGGCTGCCGGCAGCCTGCGCGGCTATTTTTTCTTCAATCACGGCACCATCTTTCGGGCCGTAGAGATGGAGCGCTCTGACGCCACCCCCGTCGTGCGCATGGTTCCTCGCTTGATGAACCGCACCAAGTCCTACCACGAGGTCTCCACCTCGAGCTACGTCATGTCCCCGAGGCTGGTCAATGTGCTGGGCTCCATGTTCGCGTTCAAGCCCCTCTTCATCGACTATGAGGTCAAGCGCAAGGAGCTCAAGAAGGTGCTCGGCAAGATCGAGCAAGACGAGTACTCCGGCATCATGCGCGCGCAGCTTCCTGACGAGGCGGTCTACCTGTTGATGGAGCGGGGCACCCCCGTGATCGATCAGTTCGCCAAGCGCTATGGAGACGTGCTGTGCGGAACCGAGGCGGTTTCCAACCTGCTCGACTACATCCACAAGAACGGCTCCATCATTCAGGTGCACGTCGAGAAGGCGGGCGAGATCGAGTATCGCATCAAGCGCATCGAAGAGGATCTGGACAAGATCAAGCAGCTGATCGTCAAGAATGATGCCGGCTTTTTGCGTGCCCAGGACATCGTCAAGGTGGCCGAGGAGATCGTGCGCGACTGGGGCTACGACCTCAAGTCCACCTTCACGGTCGAGCTGGAGACCTCCACGGGTCAGATTTTCGAGTACAAGTGCCAGTCCGGTAAGAAGCTGGCCGGCTATGTCGGCCTGCACACCAACATGATGAAGTCCATGGGGTTGAACGAGGGCGACGTGGTCAACATTCGTCCCCTCAGCGTCTCCTGAGCCGCTCTGGGCGCAGCCTGCTGCTGCTCGTCCTGGTGCTGGGAGGCCTGCTCCGGATCAGCCTGTTTGAACTGGTTCCTCGCGCCCCCCTGGGCGACATCTACCATCACGTCCTGCTGGCCGGCAATCTGCTGCAGGGACACGGCTATTCCCACAGTCCCGGCCCGCCCTATTACCCCGATCTCCAGCGCCCTCCCGTCCTGCCCCTGGTACTGGCCGGCGTCCTCGCCCTCAGCCAGTTCAGCGGCATTTCAGCTCCTGTCTTGATGCTGGTGCTGCAGACCGCACTCGACCTGGGTACCGGCCTGATCCTCTACCGGCGTCTGCGCCACCTGGCCCCTCAACTGGCCCTGCCGGCCCTGGCCCTGTACCTCTTGAGCCCCTACCCGGCCTTCTTTCCCAGTCTGGCCCTGACCGAGTGCCTGGCTGGGTTTCTGCTCCTGGCCACCCTGGATCGGGCCCTGACTCTCTACCAGGTCCCCACCGCCGGCGGAGCGGCCCTGCTCGGAGCCCTGGCCGCCCTGCTGATCCTGACCCGCCCGGCTTTGTTGCCGCTGGCCCTGCTGGCCCTGCTCGCTTCGCGCAGCCAGCTCCCCCTGGCCCTCTTGCTCTGCGCTCTGCTCTTGCTGCCCTGGACCGTGCGCAATGCCACCGTGCCGGGTGGGCGCCCAACCCCGCTGCTGTTGAGCGGTCTGGGCATCACCCTCTGGTTCGGGGTGACCTTTGACGGTGGGGCTCACCTGACCGGTCTTCCCCCTGCCGGCGAGGCCGAGTTCCAGCGCTACCTTCTGCAGTGGCGCCGCGGCCAGGACCTGCCTCCCGAGGAGGTCATGGCCATTGATCGGCAGCTCTCGGCCCTGGCCGTGCAGGCTATCTGGAACAATCCGGTCGCCTACCTGGCCCACGTGGGGGCCCAGGCGGGCCGAATCTGGTGGGCGGCCGACGACGGCCTGGTCAACTACGATGCCGCCCGGGTGCCCCCGGCACGCCTGCAGATCCTTTTCGTGGTCTCTCAGACCTGCCAGCGCATCCTGGTGGTCCTGGCGGCCGGTGGGCTGCTGGTGGGGGGGCGAAGGCTGTGGCCTCTCTGGCTGCTGCTGGCCGTCGTCAGCCTGCCCTACTGCCTCATCCACGTCGAGGCCCGCTACTTGCTGGCGCTCGAGCCCGTGCTGGCGGGTCTGGCGGCAGCCTTTCTCTGGTGGCTGAAGGAAACCCTCACTCGAGCGAGAACCGGGACTCAATCCGCGCGCTGAATGCGACCCGCGGCTTTATTTGTGAGGGGAAGTCTTTGTCCGAACTGGCCAGAGTGCTGGAAAACTTTTGCCGCCTGGATGGGGTGCAGGGTGCCCTCATTCTGAGCGCCGATGGGGCGTTGGTGGATAACCATGCCCCCTCCCTGGGCGAGTTGGATCCGCTGGTCCGGCTCGTTTCCCAGAGCCTTTCTCTGGGAAGGCAGGCGGCCGACTCGCTGGGGAAGTCGCCCGTGAATCACCTCTATCTCGAGTTCGCGCATATGCAGATCACGTCAGAGATTTTGAAAAACCAGAACGTCCTGGTGGTTTGCGCCAAGACCGGTGCCAATCTTGGCCGAATCCGTTTGGAGATCAAGAAGACCAAGCCCGACGTTGAAAAACTGCTCGGGTAAACGAGAGGGACGCCAGCTTGCCGAAGAAAGTCTTGATAGTCGACGATGAGCCTCACATTGTCGAAGTCGTCCGGGTGTGCCTGGAGGACTCGGGCCTTGAGCTCATGGAGGCCGCAGATGGAGAGCACGCGCTGGATTTGACCCGGCAGGCCCATCCCGACCTGGTGATTCTGGACGTAATGATCCCCAAGATGGATGGTTACGCCGTCTGCCGAGAGATCAAGGCCGACCCCGGGACCCGCTCCATCCCCGTCATCTTGCTGACCGCCAAGGGTCAGGCAGCCGACATCGAGGAAGGCCAGCAGGCCGGTGCCGATTCCTACCTGACCAAGCCCTTCAGTCCGCTGAAGCTGCTGGCCGAGGTGTATCGCCACCTCAGCCTGGGGATTCCGTAACCCGCCCAGCGGTGGCCATCCGCGAAGGTGAGCGCCGTTCCCGCGACCAGCTCGTAGCCCTTTACGAGATCGGTCGGGCTCTCAACTCGACCCTCGAGCTGGGTGAGGTTCTCACCCGCATTCTCGACATGCTCTTGCCTCTCTTCGAGGCCGAGGCCGGCTCCATCATGCTGGCCGACGAGGACGTTCTCACGATCGGGGCGGCCATCGGGCTCTCCTCTGAGATCATCTCTCGCACCCGGGTCAAGCGGGGCGAGGGGATCGCCGGCTGGGTAGCCCAGACCGGCGAGCTGTTGCTGCTCAACGGCAAAGTGACCGACCCGCGTTTTACTCACCTGGTGGAGCGGCCCGACGAGATCACTTCCTCGCTGTGCGCTCCCTTGCGCCATCGTGAGCAGATCACCGGGGTGCTCATGCTGCGCCGCAGCGAGCCGTCCAGCTTTACCGTCGACCAGCTGGACTTTTTCCAGTCAGTGGCCGACCAGGCCGCCCTGGCCATCGAGAACGCCCGCCGGGTCGAGCAGGTCGAGCGCGAGCGTCAGAAGTCGGAGGCGATTTTGCGCTCCATGGCCGACGGCGTGCTGGTGACCGACGCTAACGGCCTGATCGTGCACGCCAACCCCGCTGCCCTCAGCCTGTTCGGTCCCGATTTGCCCGACCGACAGCTCCCTGGCTTGATTCCCAACCTTGCTTATCAGCACATCCTCGGTCAGGTGGCCCGGGGCCGGCCCTACGAGAGCGAGGTGCGGGTGGGTCCCGAGCAGCTCTTGCGCGTCAGCGCCACCGCCCTGGGTCTTGCCGGCGGCTCGCCGGAGGGCCTGGTGCTCTTGTTTCACGACGAGACCGAGCGAGCTCGTATCGAGCGCATGAAGTCTGAATTCCTGTCCATGGTCAGCCACGAGCTCAAGACCCCCATCACCACCATCCAGGCCTTTCTCGAGCTGTTGATCTTCCGCGAGTTTGCCCCTGAGCGCCGGCGTCACTTCCTTGAGATCAGCCTGCAAGAGGGTCGTCGCCTGCAGAAGCTGATCGAGGACATCCTCGAGCTCGCGCGCATGGAGTCAGGTCGATTCCGTCTCCACAAGACGCGCTGCAAGTTCACCGACCTGGTGCGCTCGGTCTTGCCTGGCTTTGTGGAGCGTTTCCCGCTGCACAGCTTCGTCCTCGAGGCGGGGGCCGGTCTGCCGACCCTGGAGGCCGATCCCATGCTCTTGACCCAGGTGCTGACCAACCTGCTCTCCAACGCGGTCAAGTATTCGCCCGACGGGGGCGACGTGCGTGTCAAGGTCGAGTCCAGCGGTGATCGGCTCATCTGCTCGGTATCCGACCAGGGAATCGGCATCGAGAAGGATAAGATTCCCTATATCTTCGAGAAGTTCTACCGTGTGGACAACTCGCTCACCCGCGAGACGGGCGGCACCGGGCTCGGCCTGGCCAACGCTCGCTACATCGTAGAAAGTCACGGCGGCTCGATCTGGGCCGAGAGTGAGCCGGGCCGGGGCACCACCTTCACGGTGACGCTTCCGCTCCAGACCAGTGAGGTGTAGCCATGCTGACGATGGATGAGTCCAACCAGACCGCGCTCGAGTCCATGATCGAGCGCTTTCGCGCCGTTCTGGCTCAGTCTCCTCAAAATCCCACTGTTTTGCTGGGATTTGCCGAGGCCAACCTGCGCCGGGGCCGACGGCTGGAGGCGCTGCAGGCCTACCAGAAGGTCCTGGGACTCACTCCTGACGTCAGCGATGCCCACCTGGCGGTGGCTGAGATCTATCTGCTCCATGGACTGCCCCTGGAGGCCTATGAAGAGCTGCGCAAGGTCTTCGAGATCGAGCCCGGCCGCCCAGAGGCTCACCTGCTGCTGCACGAAATCGAGCCCCTGGCACCCGTTCCCCACGCCCTGGAGTACCTGCGGGCCCGTTTCCCGACCGAGTTGCAGGTTGCCGAGACCCGCTCGCGACTGACCCTGGAGGTCGAGCACCTGGTGCGCGAGGTGGAGCAGTTGCGAGAAACCGGCGAGGGCCCCACTTCCGAGCCCGTGGCAGCCTACCATCTCGAGCAGGCCCGCAAGCGCCTCAGCCGCACCCAGCATTTGCTGGGCTTGCTGGAGACTTTACCCCTGTACACCGGTGAGCCCGAGATGCCCCGTCCGGGTGCGTTGTATCCTGCCGAGACCGAGGCCTTTGAGACCCTGCCCGAGGTTTCCGAGGACTTCGCCCCCATCCCGGAGTCGACCGAGGAGACGGGCTACGAGACCCGGGAGATGCTCGAGCCTTCCTACGAGACTCACGCCCCCGAGAGTGAGCATTCCGTTGCCACCTTTGAGCCCGAGGCCTTCGTGGAGCGAGTCGATGCTCCCGAGTCCGAGGCCGGCGAGAGTGACATCGAGGACTTCTTCGAGAGTCTGGCCCTTGGCGGCGAGCCCGAGCCCGATTCCGAGCTGTTGGGCGAGCCAGAGATGGTGGGCGAGCCCGAGATGGTGGGTGAGCCAGAGATGGTGGGCGAGCCAGAGATGGTGGACGAGCCAGGGCCAGAGTCTGATTCGATGGCTGAGATCGGGCTGGTGAGCGAGCCCGAGCCGGTGGCCGAGCCCGAGCCCGAGCCCGCCACCCCCGAGCCGGCGGCCATCTCGGCCGAGCGCTTGAGTTACTATGACTCCATCGCTCCGGCCATGCGCGAGGCCGTGGAGGATCTCTTGCGCACGCGCGGTCTGACCTCCATCTTCGTGGTCTCCTCCGATGGTCATGTGGTGGCTCATCACTCCCGGGACAGCGTGACGTCCGAGCAGATGGGCGAGCTGGTGGTGCAGGTCCAGAGCTGCCTGAGCGAGTTCAGCCCCGGTCTGGCTTACTGGGCCCTCGAGTGCGAGGGCGGTATCGTGCTCTTGCAGCAGCTTGACGAGCGCCATGGCCTGGTGGCCGTGGGCCAGCCCGGAGCCAGCTTTGCCATGATCCGCCTCAACCTCGACAGGGCCCGCCCCAGGCTGGCCGAGCCGCTGGCCGCTGCACCCGACTGAGCTGAGCACTCTGGAAGCGCGCCTGAGCGCGCTCTACCTCGGGGCGCTCCGGCTGGCGGTGCTGGGGGCCCTGGTGCTCGTGGTGCTCTTCCCGGCCATTCCGGCCATCGACCTGTGGTTCTGGAACCCTGCCGCTCCGGGTGCCCAGGCTGTCCGGCTCAACCCGCTCGGCATCCTGCTCGACATCCTGCACAACACCGACTCCGGCGGTCAGCAGGCTTCAGGTACCGGGCTCTTGCGGGGCGTGGTGCTGGTGGCTGGCGGCCTCTGGCTGATGCGGCTTCGTCGCCTCCCCCCCCGGCTGGGCCCCCTGCTGCTGTGCGGCTTCCTCTTCCTGGGCGTGGCCCTGCTGTCCAGCCTGCGCTCGAGCCACGTGCATGACGCCCTGGTGAGCTGGCTCGACTACCTGGTCGTCTGGTTGGCCTTTTTGATGGCCGCCGACCTCACCTCAGAGCTCCAGCATGCCGGGTGGAGCGTCTCCACCGTCCTGGCCCGCCTGCTCCTGGTCACGGCTGCCTTCGTCATGCCCGCTGCCATCGTGCGCTTCATGGTGGACGTGGGCAAGGACTACGGAGCCATGTCCGGCTCCTTCTATCAGCCCAACATGTTCTCGTCTTATCTTGAGTTCGCGCTGGGGGCAGGCCTGGCACTTTACCTGGCCCGCCCCACCGCGTCCCCCGAGCCGCGCTCCCTCTTCGGCGCAAACCTCTGGCCCTGGCTGGCCGGAGTGGTCCTGGTGAGCGTCCTGGTGGGCCTCTACCGATCTTACTCTCAGGGCGCCTGGATCGTGTCCTGGGCTACCATGCTGCTGGTACTGGCCTTACTCGCCCCCCAGCGCCCCTGGCTCCGCTATCTGCTGACCTGCGCCGCCATCCTCACGCTGGCCGCCCTGGCTGTTCTTGGCTTTCGTGCCTGGAGCCCCCTGCTGGGTCTGGCCGCACTGGC
>JAANMY010000798.1_pt1 | contig 40533 bp, 36 predicted proteins | sample 7279691 | NCBI WGS metagenome assembly JAANMY01 (sample SAMN14094543, study PRJNA606508) | bioreactor metagenome | isolation source: A lab-scale SPAN reactor treating ammonium-rich wastewater day 388 | place: Ireland: Galway | collected 2018-02-07 | reverse complement strand
ACGAACGCCGCGCCGACATCCATCAGGCCTTCCTCTCCCTCGGCTGCATCCTCATCTGCTTCCGCACGCTCGATCCGCTATTCTGTTAGAGGCTCTAAATCAAACCCAAATCCTAGGGCGATGATCCGATCAGCCCACTTGACGTGGGCACGAGCTTGCGAGAGCGGCCCCCCCTCTCCGTTTCGCTCATCCGGCATCAGACGAAGGTTCCTAACAGCCATTCTAACAGCGTCACCAGGAACTGCCCCTACGCTGGATATCCAGCGATTCCGTTCGAGCGAGTAGAGATCATATCCCAGATCACCATGGACATGTACAATCTCCATACCAAGCACAGTCTTGATGGCTTCGTGGAATCTGCATCCAAGTCCATCGACAAGATGCATCATAATAGCAATCTCGAATAGGCGATCGTAGTTGAACGTGATGACCTTGAGGTTTTCAATGGGCACATCAGGGATCGGGCCAACGGCATTGATGATCCACTTGTGCCAGTTATCGACGACCGTCGCAGGTAGCCGCGTGTCAATGGGAGCGAGCCGTCGCGCCTCGACCACAGTCTCCGCAGCCGTGCCTGTTGTGTTTGATATGTCGCAACCCAGCGCTCGCATCTCCAGAGGCACGAGGTGCGCCGCTACCGCGGCTCTCGCCAGTTTTCGCATGGCACGGTCCGTCTTATGATCCGCGGCGAAACGGTCTATCGAGTCGCTGGCGTGGTTTCTAAATGAATGTGTAAAGCCTTTCCACCAATCGCTCACTTCTGATTGAGAATCAGGAGATGGGCACTCTCCGTTCTCCACAGAGGAATCGCACTTGAGACATTCGGAAAGGAGGGAGAGCGGCGTTTCTGGCGCGAGGATTTTGCGCTTCAGTTCCGCCGCTGTCGGCATTCCGAAGGGCACACTCGCGCCTGCTCCGATGATGAGCAATGTCTTCTTGGACCATGCCATGCCAGACCATACGCGGTTCCCGTGGTCGACGGCAAGGATAGCCAGCGGATTGGAACACCGAGCGCGGCGCACGGGGAACCCGCCGGTTTCTACTGCAACGACCGCCCGCAGATAAGTCGCTACTCGCGTTCGACCGAGCGTTCACAGGGGTGTAAGCGAGCTGATCCCCACCACCGGCAACAGTCGAAGGTCGCCGTCCCTGGAGTCCGTCCCTACTCCCCCTGATCCAGCACCGCCATGAACGCCTCCTGTGGGATGTTCACGCTCCCGATCGACTTCATCCGCTTCTTCCCTTCCTTCTGCTTCTCCAGCAGTTTCCGCTTCCGGCTCACGTCCCCGCCGTAGCACTTCGCCGTCACGTTCTTCCGGAACGCCTTGATCGTCTCGCGCGCGATGATCCGCCCACCGATCGCCGCCTGCAAGGGGATCTCGAACTGGTGCCGCGGGATCTGCTCCCTCAGCCGCTTGAGCAGCCCGCGCCCGCGATACTCGGCCTTCGCCCGGTGCACGATCGTCGAGAGCGCCTCGACCGCGTCCCCGTTGACGAGGATGTCCAGTTTCACCAGGTCGTCCACCCGATACCCGATCACCTCATAATCCATCGTCCCGTACCCGCTCGTCATCCCCTTCAACTTGTCGTAGAAGTCATAGATGATCTCCGCCAGCGGGATCTCGAACGTCAGCAGGTCCCTCGCCTCCGACACAAACGTCTGCGCCTTGTACAGCCCGCGCCGGTCCAGGCACAGCCGCATCACGTCCCCGATCTTCTCCTTCGGGAGCATCAGGTCCACCCGGCAGATCGGCTCGCGGATCTCCTCGATCATGCCCGCCGGCGGAAGATCCGCCGGGTTGTGCACCTCGAACACCGCGTTCCCGTCCTCCACCCTCACCTGCTCGACCATCCGCCCCTGCGCCGTCTCACGCTGCCACGCCGGGTTCTCTCCCCTCACCCTAACCTCGTACGACACCGTCGGCGCCGTCTGGACGACCTCCACGCCCCCCTCTCGCTCCAGCCGCTCCTGGATGATGTCCATGTGCAGCAGCCCGAGGAACCCGCACCGGAATCCGAACCCCAGCGCCTCCGAATGCACCGGCGCAAACGTGAACGACGAATCGTTCAGCGACAACTTCTCGATCGAGTCCCGCAACTGCTCGAAGTCGTTCCCCTTCTGGTCCTCCGTCGTCGCCGGATAGAAATCGCAGAACACCATCTGCCGGGGCGCCTGATACCCCGCCAGCGCCTCCTCCGCCGGGTCCGTGTCCAGCGTGATCGTGTCCCCCACTCGCACGTCCGCCAGCGTCCGGATCGCCGCCACCAGCGCGCCCGTCTCCCCCGCACGCAGCGGCGCGGGCTTCCCATCCCCCCCCACCACTCGCACCGGCTTGGGCGTGAACTTCAGGATCTCCGTCACGTTGAACGTCCGGCCCGTCCCCATCATCCGGATCCGATCCCCAGACCTCAACGCCCCGTCCATCACACGGAAGTACACCATCACCCCGCGATAGTCGTCGTACTGCGCATCGAAGATCAACGCCCGCGTCCGCGCCGTCACCGACTCCCGCGGCGGCGGGAACCGGTCGCAGATCGCCGCCAGCAACTCCGCGATCCCCTCCCCCGTCTTCGCCGACACCCGCAGGCATTCCTGCGCCGGCAACCCCAGCACGTGCTCGATCTCCATCGCCACGTCGTCCGCACGCGCCGACGGCAGATCGATCTTGTTGATCACCGGGATGATCGCCAGATTCTCGTTGATCGCCAGGTACGCGTTCACCACCGTCTGCGCCTGAACCCCCTGCGACGCGTCCACCACCAGGATCGCACCCTCGCACGCCTTCAACGCCCGCGAGACCTCGTAGTTGAAATCCACGTGCCCCGGCGTATCGATGAAGTTCAGCATGTACAACTGCGACCCGTGCGTCGCCACCGCCTCGCCCCCCGCCCCCTCCTCCGCCCCGCCCGCGTCGCCCTCCAACTCGTCCGCCTGCTCCCCGGGCGTGTGGTGGTGCATCACCGTCACCGCCGACGCCTTGATCGTGATCCCCCGCTCCCGCTCGATGTCCATCGAGTCGAGGATCTGCTCCTTCGCCTCTCGCTTCGAGACCGCGTTCGTCGCCTGCAGCAATCGATCCGCCAGCGTCGACTTCCCGTGGTCGATGTGCGCGATGATCGAGAAGTTCCGGATGTTCGGGCGAGCAACGGTCATGGGGCCAATCCTACGAGCCCCGATCACCCCATTCCCCCATACCCTTCCACATGCCCCACGTCCTCGCCATCTCCATGGGCGACCCTGGCTCCATCGCCCCGGAGGTCCTCGTCAAGGCCCTGCCCGACGTCCTCGCCCGACACCCCCGCACTCGGGTGCTCCTCTTCGGCACCGAGCCCCCGCTCCGATACGCCGCCCGCCTCGCCTCCATCGCCCCCTTCTGGACACGTTCCGCCGATCCCGCCTCCGCAACCGCCCCGGGCGTCCACCTCCTCGACGACGAGCCCCACGAACCCTTCCCCGCCGAGCCCAACCCCCGCGCCGGCGAGGCCTCCTTCCGATGGGTCCTCCGCGCCATCGATGCCTGCCGCGACGGCCACGCCTCCGCCGTCGTCACCGCCCCCATCTCCAAGCACGCCTGGGCGCTCGCCGGGCACGCCCAGTTCCCAGGCCACACCGAACTCCTCGCCCATCGCTTCGATGCTCCCCGTCACGCCATGATGTTCGTCACTCCCTCCCTCCGCGTCGCCCTCGCAACCGCCCACGTCCCCCTCGCACGCGTCCCCGCGATCCTCTCTCGTTCTCGACTCCTCGACGTCCTCCAACTCGCCCACGATGCCTGCCGACGACTCGGCGTCCACGCCCCTCGCCTCGCTGTCTGCGGCCTCAACCCCCACGCCGGCGAAGCCGGCCTCCTCGGCGACGAAGACGACCGCGTCATCGCTCCAGCCGTCGCCGCCGCTCGCGACAGAGGCCTCGACGTCCTCGGCCCCTTCCCCGCCGACACCCTCTTCCGCGACGCGATCGACCTCCCCCACCGCCCTCGACGCTACGACCTCATCCTCGCCATGTACCACGACCAGGGGCTCATCCCCGTCAAACTCCTCGACTTCGACCGCGCCGTCAACACGACCCTCGGCCTCCCTGTCCCCCGCACCAGCCCGGACCACGGCACCGCCTTCGACCTCGCCGGCAAAAACGCCGCCGACCCCGGCTCGATGCGCGCCGCGATCGACCTCGCCCTCGCGATGTCCCCCTGATCCCCCGACCTCCCCCCCCGCTCACTCCTTCCGAGTGAGATCGAACGTCACCTGCCCCACCACCTTCCCTTTCGAGTACGACGTCCACTCCTGCCGGATGTGGTTTGCATCCACGAACACCAGCCGCATCGATCCCATGTAGTACCCGTCCCCGTTCGTCAGGTTCGTCACCGAGTCAAACCCCAACTCGATCACGCCCTCGTCGGCACCCTGCGATCGCATCCGCGGCTGGTTCCCCGCGGCGCAGTAGTGCGTCATCACCAGGTCCGCGCCGTCCATGTGATACACGTTCGTCATCTCGTGGTCGTCCCCGGGAAACATGATCTCCCGCACGACCGAGCCCCCCGACGACACCTTGAACACGCTCGCCACCGCCGAAGTCCCGTCTGGTCCCTCCATCGTCCACGTCCCCTCGAGCCCCTTCACACGTTCGATGAGCCGTCCGGCCGTCGCCTCGTCCGCCGGCGCAATCACCCGCGCCCCGCCCCCGGCACACCCCCACAGCCCCGCCACGACCACCAACACCGTCGCCATGCCCTTCATGCCGATGCCTCCTCGTGTTCCAAGTAGAATACCGCACCCGACTCCCGCCTTCATCCCTTCCTTCGCTCCGGGGTCCCACCACGTGATCCGCTCCGAACTCCGAGACATCCGAAAGGTCCTCCTCGCGACCGACGTCTCCTCCGAATCCGTCGGTCCCGCCCTCGCCGCGCGCCGCTTCGCCACCCTCTTCAACGCCGCCCTCCACGTCGTCCACGTCGTCGAGCCCGTCCACGATCCCGACGAGAAGGCCCTCCCGGGCCTCACCGACGCCCACTCCCGTGCCGCACGAGAGGAACTCGGCCGCTTCGCCGCCTCCAACGCCCTCGACCGCGACTGCACCCTCCACGTCCCCCGAGGCCGAACCATCGACGAGATCACACGACTGGGCGTCTCGCTCGGTGCCGACCTCCTCATCCTCGGTCGATATGGAAAGGGCGGGCTCAAGCGCGGCGTCCTCGGCTCCAACGCCGACGCCCTCGCACGCCAGTTCCCAGCCTCCATCCTCATCGTCCCGCCCGAGTACCGCGGCTCGTTCTCTCGCGTCGGCGCGGCCACCGATTTCAGCGACGATGCCTGGCTCGCCGTCCGTCGCGCCGCCGACCTCAACGCCCGCCTCGCCCGCCTCGCCGAGGTCCCCACTCTCCACGCCTTCGCCGTCCCCTCGGGGTACCAGCACCTCGGCTCCTGGGAGGACGCCTGCAAGCGCGTCGACGTCCAACGCCGTGCCGAGGCCGCCGATCTTGCGCGCCGTGTCGAACGCGAGTTGTCCGGCTCGAAACTCACTCTCCTCATCCGCGAGGGTGCCCCGCCTCGCACCCTCCCCAGGCTCGCCGCCGAGGCCAAACTCGACCTCCTCGTCATCACAACCCACGGCAGGACCCGCCCCGAGGCCGCGCTCCTCGGCCGCACCGCGGAATCCGTGATCCGAAACGCCCCCTGCGCCGTCTGGGTCGAGAAATCCGCCGCCAACCTCCACGCCCTCGCCCATTCCCTCTCCCAACTCTTACGCTGACCCCACCCCGGTTTCTCCACATCGGGGGGAGCGTGTTCGGGTTCTGCTTGACATCTCGTTCGGGTGCTGGTAAGGTCCGCCCGTCGGGCTCGCGTTCAGCGTCGCCCCCGACCGGGACACCCAGGGCCAGAGCCCACCCCGAACCCACGCTGGTCCCCGCGCGCCCGCACGTCGGCCACGCGCGGCAAAGGAGGCACGATGTCCCGTTCCACCGTCGAGGCCGAGTCCAAGCGCACCCCTGTCAACCAGGCCCCTTCCATCGCCGTTGAAAACAAGGAGAAGGCCGGCGCCCTCGCCAGGGCCGTCTCCCAGATCGAGAAGACCTTCGGCAAGGGCTCGATCATGCGGATGGACGAGGATGCCTACCTCAACATCCCCGGGATCTCCACCGGCGCGGTCTCCCTCGATCTCGCCCTCGGCGGCAAGGGCATCCCCCGCGGCCGGATCGTCGAGATCTTCGGGCCCGAATCCTCCGGCAAGACCACCCTCGCCCTCACTGTCGCCGCCAACGCCCAGCGCACCGGTGGCGTCGCCGCCTTCATCGATGCCGAGCACGCCCTCGATCCCTCCTGGGCCCGACGCATCGGCGTCGACATCGACAACCTCCTCGTCTCCCAGCCCGACACCGGCGAGCAGGCCCTTGACATCGCCGAGCTCCTCGTCCGTTCCAACGCCGTCGACATCATCGTCATCGATTCCGTCGCCGCCCTCATCCCCCGCGCCGAGATCGAGGGCGAGATGGGCGACTCCCACGTCGGGCTCCAGGCCAGGCTCATGAGCCAGGCCATGCGCAAACTCACCGGCGTCATCGCCCGCTCCAGTTGCACCATCATCTTCATCAACCAGATCCGCGAGAAGATCGGCGTCATGTACGGGTCCCCCGAGACCACCCCCGGCGGCCGCGCCCTCAAGTTCTACGCCTCCGTCCGCATCGACATCCGACGAACCAGCGCCATCAAGGAGGGCGACACCAACATCGGCAACCGCACCCGCGCACGCGTCGTCAAGAACAAGGTCGCTCCACCCTTCCGAGAGGCCGAGTTCGACATCATGTTCGACGAGGGGATCTCCATCACCGGCGATCTCCTCGACCTCGCCGTCGATGCCGGCGTCGTCGACAAGAGCGGCGCCTGGTTCAGCCACGGGCAGATGCGCCTCGGCCAGGGCCGCGAGACCGCCAAAAAGTTCCTCAAGGACAACCCCGACCTCGCCGCCGAGATCCGTGCCGCCGTCCTCGCCGCCAAGGCCCCCCGCCCCTCCCGCGCCGAGACCGCCGCCGCCCCCCCCGACGAGGACTGACCACGCCTCCTCACCACGGGCCCCACCGACGCCGGCCCCCTTCGGGTCGGCGTCGCCGTTCCACCGTCGCGCCGGCGCGCGCGCTCGCGTCGAATGGTTCCACGTGGAACATCCCGCACCCCCTCAGGCCCGCGCCGCCCGGATCCGCTCCCCCATGTGCCCCTTCAGCCACCCGAACCCCAACGCCCCGACGATACAGAACACGACGCTGAACGCGAACACCCACGCCCCCGACCCCGCCGCCCGGGCCTCCAGCGCCTCGTAGATCACCACCGCCAGAAACGGCGCGATCAGCCCGCGCACCCCGTTGAGCGTCACGTGCACGCCCATGTACTGCGTCGCCCGGTCCGGCGGCGCAAAGTCCAGGTGCCCGAGGTTCCATGCCAGCGTCCCCCCGGCATACCCCACCCCCTGGATTCCCATGCCGATCAGGATCAGTTCCAGCCGGTGCAGGACCGTCCCCAGCAGGATCACCGACTGCGCAAGAACGAACACCCACGAGTGGTACGACCGGAAGACCACGACATGCCGCGCCCGAAGGAGCCGCGCCCACAGCGGGATCGCCAGCGGCATCACCAGCAGCGGGATGGAACTGGTCGCAAGAATCCCACCCAGGTACTGCTCCCGGAACTGGTCGCGCAGCGTGATGACCAGCGGCGCCGTCAGCATGATGTTCCCCGTCCCAAGAAGGAACATGAACAACTGGAAGAACGCGAAGTGGGGGTCGCGCCGGAGCACCCTCGGGACGGCCAGCGGGTTGAAACTGGGCCGGTCGTCGTCGGTGTGGGCGTCTTCCCGACGGAGCAGCCCCTTGTGCCGGCGAACACGGATGCGCGAATAGGCGAAGACCCCGGCCAGCCCGAACGCGCACGCCGCCGGCACGAGGAACCTGAACGACTCCGGACGAGCATCGAGCGCGAGCCCCAGCGCATAACCCGCAACGGCGACGACGAGGACGGTGAGCGTCGCGAAGCGCCCGGTCGCGTGCGCACGCTCCGACCGGTGGTAGTTCGCACTCCACACCGTCGCGCGAAGCGTCACCACCCCCGCCATGAAGACCCGCGCGAGCATGACGACGCCGGCGAGCGCGAGCACGCCCGGACCCGACCGGGGGAGGAACGCGATCACCAGAATCATCGCCAGCGTCGAGACCTGGAGCGTGTTGATGAACCGGATCTTCGAGCGGCCGTGCGCCGCCGCCGCCCACGCGAAACTCGTGATGTTCGCGAACTCCGGCGCGGCCATCAGCAGCGCGACGATGAAGTTCAGTTTGCGGACCGGGACGGCATCCTCGAACGCATTCTTCGCGATCACGGAGATGATGGAACCCTCGATGACGGTGAGGGCGACGGCGAAGAGCGAGGCATAGGCGAGCTCGCGCGAGAAGTTCCTCCGCACAGGCTTGGGCATCGAAGAGGGATGGAACCCGCGCAGGAACCGGGCGGGGAGCCCGAGGCCGAAGCGGGCGAGACGGCGCACGGGGGGAAGGGTTGGAGGGCAGAAGGGGGGAAGCAAGTCCGCGACGGGTTTCGTACCAGCCCAGGTCCCCGCGACCCGCTACGCTCTGCCCCGTGAGCCAGCGCGAGTACGTGCTCGGGACGGACGCCGCCGAACTGGAGCGCCTCGGGCTCCAGCACCGGATTTGGTCGGCGGCGGCTTTCGGGGCGTGGGAACGCGCCGGGATCGGGCCCGGTTCGAGGGTCCTCGACATCGGCTGCGGGCCGGGATACGCAACCACCGACCTGGCCGAACTCGTCGGGCCGGGCGGGCTCGTCGTGGGGATCGACGAATCGGCGGGGTTCGTCCAGACGCTGCGATCTCGGGCGTCGGCACGCGGGCTCTCGAACGTGGAGGCGATCGTCGGCGATGTCCACGACCTCGCCGGCATCGAGCCGGACGCGTTCGACGCCGCCTACGCCCGATGGGTGCTCTGCTTCCTCCCCGACCCGGCGAGGGGCGTGCAGGCGGCGGTGAGAGCCCTGCGCCCCGGCGGCAGGCTCTGCGTGCAGGATTACTTCAACTACGAGTGCATGACGCTGGCGCCCAAACGACCCGCCTTCACACGGGTCATCCGTTCGGTGGGCGAGAGTTGGCGCGCACGCGGCGGGAGTCCGGACATCGTGGGGGATCTCCCCAGGTTGATGCGGGAGGCGGGATTGCACGTCGAGCACCTCGACGTGAACGAGCGGATCGCAAGGCCGGGCGAGCCCGCGTGGCAGTGGCCCGACACCTTCTGGCGGTCGTTCGTGCCGCGCCTGGTCGCGGGCGGCTTCCTGACCGAGGCGGAGAAGCACGCGTTCTTCGCGGCGTGGACCGAGGCATCGGGCGACCCGGACTCGTTCATGTTCCTGCCGCCGGTCTTTGACATCGTGGGCCGGAAGCCGGGCTGAAGAGGGCATCGAGCCCCGGCCCTCGTGCGACCGCCCGGAAGCCTACTCGGCCCCCCCGATGCACGCCAGCACCGGCAGCCTCATCAACAGGCAGAGCACCACGAGCAAGGTCAGCATCCAACTCGCGGCCGGCATCACCTTGTCGATCAGGTTCGAGTAGAACCCGATCTGGGTCGGTCGCTGGGCCATCCAGATCGAGATGATCTTGCCGGGAGTGTCGAGGACTGGAGACTCACCCCGCACTGACTCGTCGAAATCCCAGTCATCAAAGATCGAGGGGTTGCCGTTCGGATGTTTCCATGGAACGAGCCTTCCCTTGAGAGTACCGCAGTTCATGGCATACTCCATCCATGAGTGCGTGAGCGGAGCGCCGACCGCCTTCGCGACCACCGTGGCGTGGAGGGCCGCGGAGCAGTAGAGTTTGTACCCCGCCTCCAGTCTCCAGCGCAGGATGTCCCGGACCGCGACGGGCACGAGGAACGCCGTCACGCTCAGCACGGCGAGGGCGATCGACTTCCAGGCCCGCGCATCATCCGGAAGGTCGATGAACTGGAAGAAGACGAGGCCCCCGGCGCCATAGGACAGGAGGATCGTCGAGAGCACGTGACGGGCATCCTGGCAGAAGGTCTCTCTCGCGAGGTAGATCTGCTCGATGGCGCCGTTGAGCAGGCCGTCGAAGAGGCCCGCGTCTGTCGGTTCTTCCTCTTTGGATTGAGAAGGAAGCGCGCCCTCGAGCAAACTGGCGGTGTCTTCGATCCACTTCGGCGTCGGCATCGCACGAGCATACACCGGCCCGACGGATGGCTGGTTTCCTCTCGATGTGAAGCCTCTGTGAAGTTCAGGGCCGGGGCCCCGATCACCCAGCCGACGATCAATAGTTCGGCGTCGGTGGGCGGAAATCCTCGAAGCGGATGGCGCGGAAGTAGGCGATCGTGCGGGCAAGCCCCTCGCGGAGGGGAACGTTGGGCTTCCACCCGAGACGTTCGCCGGCGAGGTCGATGACGGGTCGCCGCTGCGCGGGGTCGTCCTCGAGGGCGGGCCGGGTGACGAGCGGACTCCGGGATCCGGTGAGTTCGAGCACGAGTTGGGCGAGTTGGCGGATCGTGAACTCGCCCGGGTTGCCGATGTTGACAGGGCCGACAAAGTCATCGGGCCCGTTCATCATCGCGAGAATGGCGTCGATGAGGTCGTCGCAATAGCAGAAGGACCGGGTCTGCTCGCCATCGCCGTAGAGCGTGATGGGTTCGCCCAGGATGGCTTGTCGGATGAAGTTGGAGACGACGCGCCCGTCGAAGGGGTGCATCCGCGGGCCGTAGGTGTTGAAGATGCGGACGACGCGGATGTTGACCTTGTTGGAGCGGTGGTAGTCGAAGAAGAGAGTCTCCGCGGCGCGCTTGCCCTCGTCGTAGCAGGCGCGCGGGCCGATGGGGTTCACGTTCCCGCGGTAGGACTCGGGCTGGGGATGCACCGTGGGATCCCCGTAGACCTCGGACGTGGAGAACTGGAGGACCTTCGCGCGGCACCGCTTCGCGAGCCCCAGCACGTTGATCGCGCCCATGACCGACGTCTTCATCGTCTTGATCGGGTTGTACTGGTAATGCCCAGGGGCCGCGGGGCAGGCCGCGTTGTAGATCTCGTCCACCTCGAGCCAGATGGGATGCGTGATGTCGTGGCGGATGAACTCGAAGTTCGCCTTCTGGAGCAGGTGGGCGATGTTGGCCTTGTGGCTCGTGAAGAGGTTGTCCAGGCAGATCACGTCGTGCCCCTGGGCGACGAGGCGGTCGCACAGATGGGACCCGAGGAAGCCGGCGCCGCCGGTGACGAGGACTCGCTTGACCTTCGACAAGGGCTCGGCTCCTTCAGGGAGAGTCAGCGCGGGAGGTGCTCACGAAGGTATCGGGCATAGGCAGCCACGGCATCCAAGGGTTCGTGGCGCGGCTCCCACCGGAGCCCGGCACGCGTCCGGGTCAGGTCGGCGCAGGTGTAGTCCTGGTAGAAGGCTCGGATGGTCGCGGGCATGTCGATGTAGGTTGTCCGGCCCGGACCGCTGTGTCCGAGATCGGACTGGAAACCATCAGGCGACAGGGACGCGATCCCCAGACCCCTGCGGATCGCCTCGACGATCTCGTTGAAGGAGGTGGCCCGGCCCGACCCGAGGTTGTACACGCCGGGCTTGGCATCCGGCTCGGCCGCCTTGAGCGTGCACTCGACGACATCGTCGATGTAGACCTGGTCGCGGGCCTGAGACCCGTCGCGGAAGAGGCTCGGGCTCATGCCGGCGAGCATCTGCCAGGCGAGTTGGAAGACCATCGAGGCCATCTTCCCCTTGCGCGATTCCCCCGGTCCGAAGACGTTGAAGAAGCGCAACCCGACGACATGCGGCCCGACCCGGGCGTGGGGATCGACGGCGTAGACGGGGGACTCGCGCGAGTGCTCGAGCCAGACGCGGTGGTGGACCTGCTCCATCATCCACTTGCTGAAGCCGTAGACATTGCTCGGCAGGCCGGCGGCGTCCTCGGGAAAGGGGGTTCGGTCTCGGGCTTGCGGAGGCGTGCCGTAGGTCGCGGCGGAGGAGGCATAAACGAGCGGGACGTGATGGAGGAAGGCCCAGCGGAGCATGGGCTCGAAGCCCTCCACATTCTCGCGGAGCATCTCCCCTTCGTCGGCAAGGGTGGTGTCGGTGATCGCGCCGAGGTGGAAGACGGCGGCGGGCTTGACTGGGCCAGGGAAGCCCTCACCCCACCGGAGTTGTCGGGAAGAGAGGGGAAGAACCTCGCCGCGGAAGGGCCCGGCGTTGAGCCTGGCGCACGCTTCATTGAGATTCGCGAAGGAACCGGATCGGAACGGGTCGACGACGATGACATGGTGGCCGCGCGCCTGCAGTGTGGCGGCGAGGTTGGAACCGACGAACCCGGCCCCGCCGGTGACGATGGAGGTCGGCATGGGCGATGGTAGGAACGAGGAAGGGCGGGTTACTCCCCGACCGGGGCGGGGGCCTGGAAGTCGGCGGGGAGGACTTCGAGTTCGAGGTGGAAGTGCGTTGGCTCCTGGAACGATCCCGGGGCCGTGCGGACCCAGGGGTCCTTGATGTGTCGGAGGAGGGCGTAGGGAATCCTGGCTTCGATCGTCAGGGAGCCATCGGCTTCGATGCGGGTTTCAACCTTCGCGGCAGGATCTGGCCTGCGGTCGTCGACAGGGTGGGCCGCAGGATCGGGCGTCGGCGGGCGATTGATGATGCCCATGCGGGCGGTGTCTTCGGTGATGATGCCGTGGAGGGTGTCGGTGAGGCTCGCGGTGTTATAGAGATTGATGGACTCCCCGCCCAGCCCGCAGGCGGCGAGATCCTCGGGCATGTACTTGACGTGCTGGAGAATGGTGTCGGGGACGGTGACAATGGGCTGGTTGAACTGGACGCCGGTGAGGCGGATGTGAATCTCGGAGTCGGGGGCGAGGTCTTCGAAGAAGGGTCGGACGTTTCGCTCCTTGTAGAACCCGACGCGAACGATGGCGCCCGCGGGGTTTCCCGCCCCGGCGTCGAGGCGGGTGCCTCCCAGGGCGACGAAGCACTCCAGATTGTGACCCATCACGCCGCGCTGCTCGGGGGCGGTGTAGGGGCGGTCCATCGTCAGTTCCATGGACTTCCCGGACCGCTGGGGCCAGCCGATGGCGATGGTGGGGTGGCGGGCGTCGTCCACGAGCAGCATGGGCCCGCTCGTGAGGGTGGTGGAAAAAAAGATGCAGGCGGCGGCGAAACCGGGTAGGCTCATCCGTATAAGGCTACCACCCCTCCGGAACCGGGCAAGGAAAAGAAGAGGTCAAATCGGTGCTTGGCGACTTCGGAGGGTCGTGCTAGTCTGGATTTTTGGCCCGGGCCCAGCCCCCCCCCCACCAGGAGCCTTGGAGATGCTGAAGAACACGGCGTGGATGTGCATTGTCGCGGGGATGACTTCGAGCGTGGTGATCGCGGATGACGCGGACCAGAAGTACAGGGATCGTCGCCCGGCCGTGGCCGGCCCGGTGATGACGGGGCCGCAGGCCCAGGCGCTGCTGGCCCTGGAGGGAGGCGGAGGCGGCGGCGGCGGGGGCACGGGTCGGGAGGTCTTCAACGCGAAGGCGATCAGCCTGGAAGCATGGCTGCCTCTGAGCGCGTTCCCGAACAACAACGGATCAGGAAACGACATCTGGGGGTACGTCTCCCCGAGCGGTCGCGAATACGCGATCGTCGGCCTGGAGAAGGGCTTCGCGTTCGTGGAGGTGACGGTCCCCAGCGATCCGAAGATCGTGGCGTTCATCACAGGCCCGACGAGCCTCTGGCACGACGTGACCGTCATCGGTCACTTCGCCTACGGTGCGAGCGAGGGCGGCTCAGGGATCCAAGTGATGGACATGAGCAACATCGACAACGGGGTCGTCACCCTCGTCCAGAACAAGACCCAGTTCGGCCACTCATCGACCCACACCATCCTCTCGAACCCGGACTCCGGCTTCCTCTACCTCTGCGGCGCAAACATCGCCAACGGCGGGCTTATCGCGGTGGACGTGAACGCCAACCCGGCCAACCCGTCGTTCGTCGGCAACGGACAGGGCGGGTACACCGGCGCCTGGACGACGAGGTATGTCCACGAGGCGCTCATCCAGACCTACACCAGCGGGCCCTACGCCGGCAAGGAGATCGCGTTCCTCTTCACCGGCGGGCCGGCAAACGGGAACAACTCCACCGGGCTCGACATCGTCGACGTCACGAACAAGTCGAACTTCGTCCAGCTCGGTAGCCTCAAGTACAACTCGATCCGCTACTCTCACCAGGGGTGGACGACCGAAGACAAGAAGTTCCTGTACCTCAACGACGAACTCGACGGACCAAACCAGGGCGTCTCGTCGTCGCTCACACGCATCATCAACATCGAGAACCTGTCGGCGCCGTTCGAGGCCGGTTCGTTCTCCTACGGCGGGACGGCGATCGACCACAACCTCTATGTGAAGGGCAACCTGCTCTTCGAGAGCAACTACACGGCGGGGCTGCGCGTCTTCGACATCACCAACCCGGTCTCGCCCAAGCAGATCGCGTTCCTCGACACCAGGCCCGAGAACGACAACGACTCCTTCAACGGTTCGTGGGGGAACTACCCCTACCTGCCCTCGGGCACGATCCTGATCAACGACATCGAGCGCGGGCTCTTCGTCGTCAGGCTCGGGCTCCTGAACATCTCGTTCGAGGGGACCATCCCCACGACGCTCGCGCCATCCACACCCACGCCCGTGACCGTCAAGATCGCGGAGGAACTCTCCACGCTCGATCCACAGACCGTCACCCTGCACGTGAGCGTGAACGGCTCGGGGTTCAGCGACATCCCGATGACCGATGCCGGCGCGGGCCTGTTCACCGGGAACATCCCCGGCGCAGCCTGCCTGGACAGCATCAAGTTCTACGTCTCCGCCCAGAGCACCGACGGACGAACCTTCACAGGGCCGCAGGGAGGATCGGGCAACGCCTACAGCGCGAAGGTCCAGACCGGCCAGACGATCGTGCTCGAAGACAAGTTCGAGGCGGCGGGCACCTGGACCGTCCAGAACGTCTCGCTCTCCACCGGCGCGTGGGAGCGCGGCAATCCCATCGGAACAAGCAACCAGGGGACGCAGGCCCAGCCGGAGGATGACTACGACTCCGACGGCGTGAACTGCTACTTCACCGACCAGGGCAGCCCCGGCGGCTCCGCGGGGCAGGCCGACGTTGACGGCGGCCCGACCCACCTGATCTCCCCCGTGTTCAGCCTCGCGGGAGAGCCCTCCGCCAGCGTCGGCTACGCGCGGTGGATGTACGGGAGCACCGGCGAGGATGTCCTCCAGACCTACATCTCCAACAACAGCGGGACCACGTGGGTCCTCGTGAACTCCACCGCCAACACCGGCGGGTGGGAGTATGTCACCTTCTCCGTCGAGGACTACGTCACGCCGACAGGGACCATGCGGCTGCGGTTCACCACGAGTGACAACCCGAACAACTCGGTGGTCGAGGCCGCCATCGACACCCTGACCGTTTCAACCGTCCAGTGCGACCAGTGCCTGCCGGACTGCGAGACCGACGGCGATCTCGACGTCTTCGACTTCCTCTGCTTCCAGGGCAAGTTCGCCCAGCAGGATCCCTACGCGGACTTCGAAGGAGACGGGGACTGGGACATCTTCGACTTCCTCGCGTACCAGAACGCCTACTCCCAGGGCTGCGACTGATACGCAAGGCCTCGCTCGATCGACCCGGGCCCCGTCCTCGCGGCGGGGCCTTTTTCTGCGCGATATCCTCCGGCATGGTGACCGCCTCGATCCGTACGCTCCTCTCCGGGGTAATCGACTTCGCCGGGCTCTTCCCCCCCGCTCGCCTCGAAATGGACGCCTCCGTCGAGGGCTTCGCCCGGTCACTCACGGGGACCCACGCCTGGATGCTCGGGCGGTTCATCTGCCCAGCGTCCCGCCTGGCCGACCTCAGCCGTTGCGCGGCCGTCCTGATGCCCGGAACAGCCGGGACGAGCGGGTACCGCGAACGGATCGCCGGCGAGCCGTGGCGCGTGTCCGTGCTCTCCGACGGCGTGCTCGAAACGGACCTGGGCCGCGTCGAACGGTTCAACCAGCACCACGCCTCGCCCGAGCACGGGCTCGCGGTGGCGGATGCGATCGAACTCAGGCCGATGGAGGCTTCGGCCGTCGAGCGGGCGATCGAGCAGGTCCCCGACGAGTTGTTCCCGTTCTTCGAGGTGCCCGCGCAGGGCGACTTCCGAGGCATCATCGCGGCCCTGGCGGGGGCGGCGGCGGGAGCGAAGATCCGCACCGGAGGCGTCACGCCCGAGGCGTTCCCCTCAACGGATCGCGTCGCGTCGTTCCTGGCGGCGTGCGCGTCGAGCGACGTGCCCTTCAAGGCGACCGCGGGGCTGCACCACCCGGTGCGCGGGACGCATCGCCTGACCTATGAGCAGGGCAGCCCCACCGCGGTCATGCACGGGTTCCTCAACGTCTTCCTCGCCGGGGCGCTCGTGCGGCAGCGGCGCCTCGAAGCGTCGGCCGCGGAGGCCATCCTCGCGTGCGAGAACCCGTCCGATTTCCGCTTCACCGAGGAGGGTGTCCGGTGGCGCGAGCACGTGCTCGACACCATCGGCATCGCCCAGGCGAGGGAGCACTTCGCCATGAGTTTCGGGAGTTGCTCCTTCGACGAGCCGGTCGATGACCTCACTCGCCTCGGGCTCCTCTGACTCGCTAGGGTGGGGCCGGCGCCGACGGGTTCTCCGCCGGGCGTGCGGCACGCGTCCCCGAGAGAAGCACGACCCCGCTGAGGATGAGGACGACCGCCAGCGCCTTCCTCGCCGACATCGGTTCGTGCAGCACGCTCCAGCCCAGGAGGACGGCCGTCGCCGGCGCCACCGTGAACGCGATCGGCTTCACGAGCGAGAGTTCCCCGAACTTCAACGCAAGGAAGAAGAACAGCACGCCGCCCGCGCCCGCGACCACCCCGGACCCCAGGACCAGTTTCCACAGCACGGCCGGCTCGGCTCGGAACCACTCCCGCGGCTCGCTCCGGGTCAGGCTCAGCGCGATCCACGCCGCAAGCAGGATGATCGGGAGGGCGACGACGGCCCGGACCGCAAGCGCCGTGAACGGCCCGATCTGGGCCCGACCGTCGGCGGTGTGCGCATGCAGGACGGCCTTGGTGAACAGTTCGCCGACGCCCCAGCAGACCCCGGCGAGGACGGCAAAGATGACGGGCTTCATGGCCCGGAGGGTATCGAACCCGGCACCGCCGGGGCGAACACAGGTTGCGCATCCCGCCAGCGTTCGGCGGGTGGGCGGGAGTCCGGCCGGATTCGGCGCGGAAGCACCGGATTCCCGATAAGAGGATGCTGGCGGCATGACTCCCAACCCGGAGAGCGGTCCATGGCGTTCACGAAAATCCTCACCACGACGGCGGTCGTGCTCCTCACGGGCGGCGGCTTCCTCATCGCGCACCGCTACATCCGTGCGGACGTGGCCTCGGCGGTCTATCGAGAACGCCTCGCCGCCCTGGCTGGTGACTACGAGACGCTCCGCGACCGCTACAACGAGGCGGTGAAGAAGACGGCCGTGACCGAACTCGTGGTCAAGGACGACGCGCTCCGCGTCCGCGTCAGGACGCACGACGGGGTCGTCTCGGACATCCCGACGCCGTTCGATCCGCGGGGCGAGGTCTATGTGGACTACGTGGTGGTGGACGGGAGGCTGTGGATCCGCAGGGTGTTCGATGACCGCACCGCGCCCGGGTCGGCGCTCGTGATCGATCCGGCGCTCGCGTCGATCGACTGGAACCGAGCGGCGCACGGGAAGGCCGTGTATCGCCGCCTGGGCGAGGGACGGTGGGTGGTGACGGTCAGCGGGGACGGGGCGCTCTCGCTCGCCAGGACCGACGAGCCCCCGGACCTCAAGTCGGCTCCGGAGATCAAGGAATATGACGAGGCCCTCGCCGACGCGGAGAACATCGTCCGCGAGATCGGGCCGCTCGAAGCCTGGCGGCGCTTCCTGTCCGGGATGTGAGCCAGGTCGTACCCACCTCGCCAGGCAAGCAAGGCACTGGCCGCGGCGTTCGCCCATGAAGACCCGGCCCGGGCGATCAGGCCCAGGCCGGGCGAGGTGTGTCGTGGCTTCGAGTCCCGCTGCTTACTGCGGGAGCATCTGCTGGACGACCTTGGCGAGCCGGGTCGTGATGTGGGGCATGGCCTCGCCCTCTTTCATGGCCATCTGGTTGGCCCAGGCGGAGAGACGAACGCCGTGGGGGAAGTAGTTGCTCTTCTGCTTGGTCGTGGCGGAGCGCGAGTTGGACTGGCTCGTGCCGCCGGTGTCGCTCGACCGAGCCCCGGTGACGCTGCCGCCGGCGCGCGCTCCGGAATCCGAATCGGTGAGGAGTTCGAACTCGACCGGCTCGTCCGTGCGCTCTTCGAGGACGAAGTCGACGATCATCGCCCACTCGCGGACCTCAGACGCGTTGCGGATGCCCACGCCGGCTAGCCCCCCCGCGCCGACGCCCGCCGCGGCCCCCGCGCCCCAGGAATCCGTCGCGTTCGCGACCAGGACGCCCGTGCCGATGCCCACGGCGGCCCCCGAGATCCAGCCCATCTGGTTGGCGACATCGCGGCCGCCCGACTCGGGCTGCACCTCCCCGAAGAACCGCAGCGAGGCGCGCAGCCGGTACGTGGCCTGCTGCGGGTCGTTCACGAGCGTCCAGCCCTGCGCAACCGCAGCGTCCTTGAGTTGCGGGGTCAGGTCGATCTCGGCATCGGAGATGTTCCGGAAGGAGATGTACACGGACTTGCGGTCCAGCGCCGGGGGCTCGAGTTGGGGCGGCGGGACGATCCAGACGGTGCCGCTCTGCGGATCGGCGTGCTTGTTGGCGGTGATCGACCCCAACGTGCGGGCGGCGCCCGTGCAGCCGACTGAGCCCGCAACCAGGATGGCGGCGGCGGCAAGGCTGACAACCTTCTTGTACGGCATGGCTCGACTCCTTCTCGTAGGTTCGCGGGGGCTTCACGACCCCACGCGCTGCATCTCTGAAGGAGAGAGTAACCGGGGACGATCCGGCGCGCGAAGCGATCAGCCTCCAGACGCGCCCATGTACGAGAGCACGACCTCCCCGCAGACCTGATCGAGGTCCAGCGGGCCAACCTCGATCACGTCGTCGGCAAGCTCCCGGTACACGGGATCTCGGTCGGAGAGCAGCGCCTCGATCTCGGCAAGAGGATCGGGGCCAAGGAGCCCGGGACGATCGGCGAGGTCCGTCGCCCGCAGACGATCGCGAAGGGTCCCGGCGTCCGCGAGCAGGTACACGGCGTGCGCGCGACGTTTACGCTGGGCCTCTCGGATCGCATCCGCAGCACCGGGGACCATCGGGGTCCCGCCCCCGAGGGCGATGACCTGCCCGTCGGCACGCAGGACATCGAACAGCACGTGCCGTTCCGCTTCGCGGAAGGCAGGCTCGCCCACGCCGCGAAAGACCTCGGCGGGCGTGGCGAAACCCAGGAGACGCGGGGCGAGTTCGTCGAGATCGACGTGCGCGAGACCCAGGCGCGGTGCGACGGCGCGGGCGACGGACGACTTGCCCGATGCACGGAGGCCGATGAGGAGAAGGTTCACGGTCGCGACTCCGGCACGGGGAGTCCGGGACGGCTCAGGCACGCGAGAGATAGGACCCGTCAGAGGTCGAAATCTTGATCGTCTCCCCGATGGCGATGAACTCGGGAACCTTGGTCTTCAGGCCCGTCTCCAGCGTCGCTTCCTTGAGGCGGTTGGTCGCCGTCGCGCCCTTGATCCCCGGGGGGGTATCCGCAACGACGAGCTCGACGGCCGCGGGAAGATCGACGGTGACCGGCGAGCCCTCCGAGCACAGCACGACGCACTGGGTGTTCGGTCGCATGAACAGGAGGGCGTCGCCCAGCAGCGACGCGGGAACGATCATCTGGTCGTAGTTCTCAAGGTCCATGAACGTCGCCCCCGAGTTGTCGGAGAACAGATACTCCATCGGGCGCCGGTCCAGTTCCACGACTTCCATGTCGTCCGCGGGGTTGAACCGCCGAGAGAGCTGCTTGCCCGAGGCGATCTCCTTGTAGGTCAACTGGACGAAGGCGCGGAGGTTCCCCGGCGTGCGGTGCTCGTTGAGCACCACCACGCAGAGTTTGCCGTCCACCTTTAGGCCCAGGCCCGGGCGAAGATCGATCGCTTTCATGTGTCTGGCTCGCGGATGAAGGGGCGGGATCATAGGCTGGAGAGAGGCGAGAACAAGGTTTCGCGAGGAAGGAGCAGGTATGGCGACCGATCGGCGATCGTTCCTGAGGTTCGCGGGGCTTGTGGGATTCTCGGCGGCGACCGGGGCGCCGGCGTCGGTGGGCAGGCTGCTGTCGAGGGCGAGCGACGAGCGGTTCTTTGATTGGACCGAAGTCGCCAGGGGCGTGCACGTCGCGACCGGACAGGGGGGAAACGCCCTCGCGGCGCGCGGGCTCCTCGTCGATTGCAAGAACGCGCCGTTCGGGGAGGTCCTGGGCCGCGAGGCCCGGGCCCTGGCCGGCGTGATCGACCGCGTCGTGAACACGCACCACCACGCCGACCACACGGGCGGAAACCACGCGTTCATCAAGGATGTGGGCGTCTGGTCGCACGAGAACGCGCACCCCCGGGTGGTCCTCCAGACCGATCGGTACCTCTCGCAGATCAAGCAGGCCGTCATCGACCTCGAACGGGTTGACGAGCGGAAGAAGGCCCTCATCGTCGAGGACTGGAAGCGCCTTCACGATCGCATGTCGGACCTGCGCGCCGCAGACTTCACCCCCGCCGGGAAGGTCATCGATGGGGAGGAATGGGACCTCCGCGGCACGCGGGTGACGTTCCATCACCTCGGCCCCGGGCACACGGACAACGACATCGTCGTCCGGATGGGCTCGGTGGACGTCGTCCACACGGGGGACCTCGTCTTCGCGGGACGCCACCCCTTTATCGACACGCAGGGGGGCGGGAGCGTCCGAGGGTGGGAAGCCTCCCTCCGTCTCCTCAGGGAACTCTGCGGCCCCAAGACCGTCGTCGTCCCCGGCCACGGCGATGTCGGGGATGCGGGGCTTGTCGCGCGCCAGTCGGCGTACTTCGAATCGCTGCGGCGGATCGTGTCCAGGGCACGCGATCACGACGGGATGTCGCGCGCGGAGGTCGTGAAACTCCAGACGGGCGCGTTCGAAGGCCTCGCCGGAGGGGAGCAGGCCCTCGCCAGGAACCTCGGGGCAATGTTCGACGAACTCGCGGACGAGGCTCGCTGACGAGCCTCAGGCCGCGCGCGCGAACCGACCGCTCCCGAGCATCCTGAGCAGACGCTCTCGGTCCGCGGGCGTCGCGAAGCCATGGAAGACGGCGGCGAGCCGGGCTGGCCCGGGCTCTTCGTCGTCTCCCAGCCAGACGATGGTGGCCCGGACGCGCACCTCGCGATCCTCGGGCCGCGTGTCCGCGGGGGCGGGGATGTCGATCCGAAGGTCCACGGGCGTGCCCGGCGCAACCGGGTGGTCGAGCTCAAACCGGAGCCCGCTCTCGCTGATGTCGTAGGCGTGACCCTCGTGGATGAAGTCCGCATCGGCGGGGGTCCGCAGCGCGATCCACGTGTACATCGGGCGCAGGCTGAAGCGTTCGTGGCGACGGCGGTCGAGCAACATCTTCGAGTTCTCCCGGGTCGGGGCGCGACGGGCCCGGGAGGCTTGATCGGCCATCGCGAGCCCGGGGTTCAGTCGGCTTCGCTCCGAGGCTCGACCATCACCTGGATGCTCACCCCCTTGACCTTCACCCCCAGACGACGCTCCACATCGCGGACCCAGTCCGGATCGGCGGCCAGGCGACCGCTCAGGTCCGGGGGGAGGTCCAGGACCCGCCCGTCGCCCATCACGGCGTGGGCGTGGTCGCGAAGGTCCGCGTCGAATCGGCATGGCCCGGTCGGGGTCGGGAGGCGTCGGCAAAGCCCCGCTTCGGTCAGGGCCTCGAGCGTGTTATACACCGTCGCAAGGCTGAGCCCGGGCTCGATGGCACGGACGGCCTCGAAGAGTTCCTCCGCCGTGGGGTGCCGACGGGTCCGCGCCAGAGCCTCGAACAGAACCTCGCGCTGGCGCGTGACGCGCAGACCCTTTCGCGTGAACAGTTCGCGAACGTCCGAAGGAGATTCAACGCCAGACGGATCCAGTGGACGCCTCCGATCGTGGGGATTATTCCCCCCTCGATGCGGGGAGGACGCGATCAATCGGCGGGGAGGGGCTCAAGGGCCGGCTCAGGGGCCGGGCTCGAGACCCGCATCCGGACGTGCGGCACGCCGGCCTCGGAGAACTCGTCGGATTCCACCTCCCACCCCAGCGAACGGTAAAAACCGATGACCGGCACCCGCGCATGGCAGTACAGCGAGCGCAGGCCCAGCTCGCCGAAAGCCCGCGATTCGACGGCCGCAACCAGCCGACGGCCGATGCCCTCCCCTTGCCGCTGGGGATCCACGGCCATCTGCATGAGTTTCCCGGTGGTCTCGTCCGGTGTGTGGGGAAGCAGGGTCGCACACCCGACCACGCGATCACCCCGGGGGTGGTCGAAGACGGCGACGAAGTGCTCGAATCGCTCTTCAACCCCCGGGAACTCCGCGTGGAAGCGGGGCATGTCGAAGCCGATCGGGGCAAGCAGGACGGCGACACGAAGGTCGCACTCCTGGGGATAGAGCGGATCGAGCAGCGAGATTCGACGGATGCGCACCATGGAGAGGTCAGAGCATAGCGTCGGGCTCCGGGCGGGCGATGGACACGCGCCCGCAACCTAGGATCGGCCTGGGCGTAGACCCCGTCGCGAGGGCGACGCCCCGCGAAGCCATGGCGACGACGACGACCCTCCCACCGCCCGAGCCCACGCGATCGAGGCTCGGGGTCCTGAGGCACGGGACCTATCGCCTCGTGTGGTGCACCGCCCTGGCGTCGAGCATCGGGACGTGGATGGAGACCGTCGGCGTCCAGTGGATCGTCGCACGCGACACACGCTCCCCGCTCGTCATGGGGGTCCTGGCGCTCGCGCAACTCGGGCCGATGCTCCTCCTCGGGCTCGTCGGAGGCGTCGTCGCCGACCGGGTCAACCGGAGGACGCTCCTCCTCGTCACGCAGAGCGTGCTCATGCTCGTCGCCTGCGTGCTCGCGCTGGCGAGTTATGAAGGGTGGGCCACCCCGCGCGTCCTCGTCGGGCTCGTGCTCCTCAACGGCACCGCGGCGGCGTTCAACATCCCCGCCTGGCAGGTGCTGACTCCCAGGCTCGTCCCCAGGGCGGAGTTGGCGCGGGCCATCGCCCTCAACTCCATGCAGTTCAACCTCGCCAGGGTGGTCGGACCCGCGCTCGCGGGGATCCTGCTCGCGGCCTCCGGGCCGACCGTCCTCTTCGTCATCAACGCGCTGAGTTTCGCGGGCATGGTGGTCGCCGTCTGGCGGACGCCCGACGCCCCCGCCCCGCCCGGAAACGCGAAACGGGCCGTCGTACTCGTGATGGAGGCGCTCCGGTTCGTCGTGCGCGGAACCGGGCCGCGCGCCCTGCTGCTTGGCGAACTGGTCTTCGCGGCCCTGGCGGCGCCCGTGCTGAGGATGCTCGCTCTGTTCGTAGGGGAGGTGTACGAGGCCAAGGAGGGGATGTACGGAACGATGCTCGCGCTCATGGGCGTCGGAGCCGTCACCGGCGGGCTCGCGCTGAGGCTCGTCCCGGCGTGGTATCCGCGCCACCACCTGATCCCCTTGGCCGTGGTCGCGTGCGGGGTCTCGGTCTCCCTCTTCGCGGTGGCGCCAACGCCCGCGCTCGGCGCGGCTCCGATCATGCTCGTCGGCATGTTCTGGCTTTGGTGCTTCAGTTCCTTCAGCGCGGCGGTGCACCTCCTGGTCAACGACGAGATGCGCGGGCGCGTGATGTCGATCTACAACACAGTGGTGTTCGGGGCGATGCCCCTGGGCAGCATGGCCGTCGCTCTCGTCGGTGAGGGGATCGCCCGGGGGATGGGGCATGGGGCCGACGCCGGACTCGCCGTCCAGAGCGGGGTCGCCCTCGCGGGCGTCCTTCTCGCCGGGGCCGGGCTGACGATGCTGGTCTGGCGCACGCCCGAGATCGACGGCCTCACCCCCGAGGACCCCGGGGGCCGCCGAAACCCGGGGCTCCTCCGTGGGATCACCGGCACGGCGCATCGCCCCAAGGCGCGACCCGAGGCGACGGTCCCCGCGTACGATCCCCCGGAATGACCCCGCGAAGGCCGACAAGACAGGTCAAGATCGGCGACTCCCGCACCGGCGTCGTCTTCATCGGGGGAGGGCAACCCGACACCACAGGGCGCCCGACGACCCCCGCCCCCGTCAGCGTCCAGACGATGACCGCGGGGTCCACCCACGACATCGACGCGTGCGTCGCGGAGATCAACCGGCTTCAGGCCGCGGGCGCGGACGTCGTTCGCGTCGCCGTGCCGGAGAAAAAGGACACGGACGCGCTCCGGGAAGTGCTGAACCAGACACGCATCCCCATCGTGGCGGACGTGCACTTCCACTTCAAGCGGGCGCTCGAAGCCGTCGAGGCCGGCGTGCACAAGATCCGCCTCAACCCCGGGAACATCTCCGATCGCGAGCACGTCCACGCCGTCATCGACGCCTGCAAGGCGGCTCGCATCCCGATCCGCGTGGGCGTGAACGAGGGATCGATCGTCGAGCGGCGAGACAAGCAGAAGCGGCTCAAGGAACTCGGCGCCGTCTTCGGCGAGCACCGCCACGGATCGATGCTCGCCATCATGGTCGCGAAACTCGAGGAATACCTCGACCTCTTCCGAGAGCGTGACTTCCACGACGTCGTCATCAGCGCCAAGAGCATGGACGCCACGCTGGCGATCGAGGCCTATCGCGAGATCTCCGCCCGGTTCGATCATCCCCTCCATCTCGGTGTCACCCACGCGGGCCCACGCGAGACCGGGTGCATCCGCTCGATCGCGGCCCTCGCGACGCTCCTGGCCGAGGGCATCGGCGACACCATCCGCATCAGTTACGCGAGCGACCACATCCACGAGGTCCTCGACGGGCTCGAGTTGCTCTGGTCCCTCGGGCTCCGCCCGAGAACCGGCGCGGAACTGATCGCCTGCCCGACCTGCGGCCGCATCCAGGTGGACCTGTTCACCCTCGTTCAGGACGTGCGCCAGACGCTGGCGACCCGTGTCTCGATCCCCATGAAAGTCGCCGTCATGGGGTGTGTCGTCAACGGACCGGGCGAGGCCGAGGGCGCGGACGTCGCCGTCTTCGCCGGGGATCGTCGCGGGATCATCTACGTCCAGGGCGAACGGGTCGCCAACGTCCCCGAAGAGCAGATCCTCCACGCCCTGCTCGACGAGTGCCTGGCGTTCCAGGCGCGGGTCGAGCGCGGCGAAGCAAGGCTGGGGGAAAAGAAGGTCGAGATCGTCCCGCCGGATCCGGACGGTGCGCTCGGAAGCGGGTGGGAGAAACTCGCCGCGGAGCGACGGGCAACGGGCACGCAGGTGACCGTCTCGGGAAGACCCCCGGCGCGGGGTTGAGGCTCAGCGCCCGCGTTCGAGTTGACGCTGGATCGTCCGCGTCATCGACTGTCGCAGTTGGCGGGCCTGGGGGACGGTCAGCCCCGCGGCTCGAACATCCACTTCCATCGCGGTGATCCACTCCACCCCTGAGGGCTCATAGCCCATCTCTCGCAGCCGCGCGATGAGATCGGGAAGGTGCCCGGCGCCGTAGATGATCCCGACCGTCGCCACGCCCGGCTCGCCCTCGATGATCGCGGCGAGGTCGTCGATGACCACCCTGTTGCGGTCCTCGATGATCACCTTCATCAGCCCTTCCATCTCGGCCCCCCCCATCGCGGCCGGTGAAGCGAGGAGTTTGTCAGCCTGGCCGAGCATCTCGATGAGCATGAGTTTCGTCATCGCACGCGAGGACTCGGTCAGCCCGATCAGCCGGACGAGGATCCCGACAAGTCGCGCCGAAAAGGAGGACCCGTCGAGCACTCGGAAGAGCGTTCCGCCGTCCGCCCCCGAACTCTCCAGCCGGTCCTGGACCTCGTCCAGCGAGAGATCGCTGTTGCGCCAGTTGGGGCGGTCGTGCGACATCCCCTCGAGTTGGAACACGAGCCCAAGCGCCTCGGCGAGCTGGGCCTGGAGGCCGCCCTTTTCACCCCCGGCGGCGGCCCGCTCGGCCCGCGACAGGGGCTTCTGGGCCGACCAGTAAATGTCCGTGGCCAGGTCGTCACCTCCGGGCACGCCATCGGCGCCGAGGCTCCTCAGGTCGAAGCCGTCACGCGCGGATGGGTCCGCAAGAAGTTCGATCGGGTTCCCCCACGCATCCGCGAGCGAGCCGCGGATGAGTTCGGCGATGGCGCCCTCGGCGGCCCGCGCCACCTCGTCAAGCGAGGCCGGGAGTTCGCCTGCCTCCGCTCGGGCCTTGTGCACGACCGCCGCGAGAAACCGCAGACGCCGCTGGGTCTGCTTGATCCGGGCAGGGTCCGTTTCGTGCGTGTCGCGGCCCGAGCCGCTGGGACGGACGCTCTCGTACAGGACGACGTTGTTCCCGTCGAGGATCTCCTGGAGGCGCGTGTAAAAACCCTGGTCGGCGATATGGACGGCGCCGGCCACCGTCAGGGCGGGACCCTCGGCCTTGACCCGGCGGTACTGGTGGACACCCATCTCGAGCCGAACGATCCGCCCCTCCTCTTCCTCCACCACTCGCATGAAGGGGGCATCGCCCACCGCGTCGACCTGCGAGTGGGCGGGTGGGGCGGAGAGGAACAGGCCGGCAAGCGCCCAGGGAATGATTCGCATGGAACACCTCCTGCTGATTGGCCCTTGTGGGGGAAGGTTCGCTAGAGTACGCCCCACATGGTCACGACAGGTTTTCTTACCGGGCAGTTGATCGTCAGTGCCGCGGTCCTCGCGATCGTCGTCCACATCATCCTCATCGGGGTCGCCTACTCGATCTACCTCGAGAGAAAGATCTCGGCGTACGTGCAGGATCGAATCGGCCCGAACAGGGTCGGGTTCTCGTTCGGACTCCCGTTCATGCCGCAGTTCCACTTCTGGGGCCTTGGCCAGCCGCTGGCGGACGGGCTGAAGTTCCTGCTCAAAGAGGACTATGCGCCCGAGAACGTCGACAAACGCCTCTTCAGCCTCGCCCCGGTCATCGTCGTGGTCCCTGCCCTCCTCGGGTTCGTCGTGATCCCCTGGGGAGGCGTGTGGGAGATGCCGGGGTTCGAACTCCCCCTCTTCGGATACATCGAGGGTGGTCCCGTCCACGTCGCCGGGGCCGCGGTCAACGTCGGGGTGATCTACCTCCTCGCCGTCGGGTCCCTGGGGGTCTACGGCGTGACCCTGGGAGGGTGGGCGGGGAACAACAAGTACTCCTTCCTTGGTGGCCTCAGGTCGACCGCGCAGATGCTCGCCTACGAGATCCCCCTCGGGCTATCGCTCCTCTGCGTCCTCCTCATGGTGGGGTCGATCCTGCCCGAGTCCATCATCCGGCACCAGGTCGACCACGGGTGGCTCATCCTCTCGCAGCCCCTCGCGGCGGTGCTCTTCTTCACGTCGGCGCTGGCCGAAGCAAACCGCGCCCCCTTCGACAACGCCGAGGCCGAGCAGGAACTGGTCGGCGGGTATCACACCGAGTATTCCTCCATGCGGTTCGCGCTGTTCTTCCTGGCCGAATACTCGCACATGATCACCAGTTGCGCGTTCTTCGCGCTGCTGTTCCTCGGGGGCTATCACCTTCCGCTGCTCATCGACGGTCACCTCCTCTCCCCCGACGCCACCAGTTTCGTCGCGGTCCTCGCGAAGATGGGGGTCTACTTCACCAAGGTCATCCTCCTCGTCTGCTTCATGATGCTCGTCCGCTGGACGCTGCCCAGGCTCAGATACGACCAGGTCATGTCTCTGGGGTGGCAGTCGCTCATCCCGCTCTCGCTCATCCTCGTGCTCGTCACCTCGTTCATGGTCTACGCCGGGGCGACGGGGCTCGTCCCCATGCTCGCGGCGAACCTCGTCGTCGGGACCCTCGTGCTCCTGATCCAGCCCCGTCTGCCGCGAGCCAACGTCAACCGACGCGTGCCCATGCACGGGTCCAGGTTCTGCCCGCCGGAAGGCTCGACCGTGGATTCAGCCCCTTCCCACCCCCTCGCACGCGAAGATCGACCCGTCGAGGGGCTGGCCCGCGCCTGAGACCCCACCGCGCCCGCGACACCCCCGTCACTGCCGCGGCGTCACGTCCCCGACTCGCTCCCGACGCACAAGCGTGGGTATGACGTACGCCCGCCCCGCGTACACATACACCCGGCCGCTCACCTCGATCGTCACGGCGTCCTCCGCCGCCGAGACCGACCGCTCGAGGTCCTCGAGCAGCAGGCAGGGTAATGGGATCAGTGGAGGATCTGCCCTCGAGGCATGGTCGTTGTCGAACACCAGCGCCCACTCCCCACCGGGCTGGCGGGCCAGGCGAGCACGACGCCGGAAGAGGAACTCGCCCTCCTTGACCCCGACGGGGTCCGGCACGACGCCTTGCGCAGGCGACTCGATCGGCCTGGGCGCGAGGCGCCGGGCATCGGAGCGTGACTCGAGATCCCGGATGATCTCCTCCGCCGTGGGTTCCCCTTCGGTCGAACGCACGCCTCCGTCATCTCGCGCGGCGGGCGCGGCCACCCCCCCACCAGGCACGATCCGGTGGAGCGTCGGTAGAAGGTAGTTGCGCTGGCGATACGCGAACACCTGACCGCTCACCATCACCACGTGGCTCGGGTCCGCTTCGGCGATCTGCGCCATCGCGGCCAGACGGGCGCACGGGAGCAGGAGCATCGGCCTGTCCGCTCGCGACTCGGCGTCGGGATGAAAGAAAAACGCCCACTCCCCCGTCGAGAGCCGCACCATCGAACCCCGACGATCGACCAGGAACGTCCCTTCTCGCAGGAGAGGGGCCACCCCCAGGCGGTGGTCGATGGAATCCAGGCCGGGGATGGCCGCGGAGAGTTCCTCCGGGTCATCCTGCGCCTGCACGGGCAGGGCCATCGCCAGCAGCAGCACCGGCGCAAGTCGGCTTCGTGGCACGGGCATGCCCGATGGTATCGGCCCAAGCCCTCCCCGTTCACCACGCGACCGCCGCCGATTGGTTGACGGCGTGAGGTTGGGCCCGTAGCGTCCCGCTCCTCCCACGGGACCCGGCCGGGTGCCAGAGTGGACAAATGGAGCGGATTGCAAATCCGCTGTCGTAAGACTTCGTGGGTTCGAATCCCACCCCGGCCTTTCTCCGTGCCACCATGGCGCTTGATCGCCCTCCCCTCGGCGCGGTAGAGTCTCCCACAGGAGCGAGCGGGCAAGGACTCTCCAGCCCTTCCGGAGACCGCCATGTCGCCACACACACTGGGTCGAGCGCGGGGGTGCGCGGCGTGGGTGCTCGCCGCTGTGGGTGTCGCAAGGGCCGACCTTGTCTATCTCGAACAGGAACGCTTCATCGCCCTCAAAACCGGCTGCGGCGGGCTCGAGGCCATCAGCGCGCCCGACAACGCCCCTTTCCACGCCTTGATGCACACGGCCTTCCTGCCCTGGATGATCAGACAGGATTCGTGGCTGCTCGACCAGCGGGTCGACTTCCGCGGCGAGGCGACGATCGAGTTCTTCTATCTCCCGCACTGCTTCCTCTTCGCCGAGTCTTTCCTTCGCGTGCGGTTCGAGGTCTCCGAGCCTCAGGAGTTCCGCCTCTGGGGTGACATCGAGAGCTCCTATGCCGCCTCGGGAGACACGGTCGAACTGGCCGGCCCGGGGACCTCCATCCTGTTCGATGGACCCGGGATCGTCAGGGCCGCCGGCATCCTCGACCCGGGGGAATACTCGCTGAAGATCCGCCTCTGGGCCGTGGACATCAACGCCCCGGACCACACCCTCGCCAAGATCCGCTTCAGCGTGCCGTCGGCCGGCCCCGCGGCTGTCTTCGGCCTGTTCCTGATCCGACGCCGACGCTGACGCACGACGCCATCATCGAGCGGGCGGCCTGGCTTCTCGCCGGCGACGTCCAGCCCACACACCCACGGTGGCGATCAGGCCCAAGGCCCCTGGCGTGGGAACGACGTGCATCGAGAAAAACCCGATCGCCGACGACTTGATCGTGCCCGGAGTGGTCGTGAACATCGCGGCTTCCGCGGAAAAGTGAAGGGAATAAAGCCCGGGCTCCAGAACCATGCCCGGCGCGTGAAAGGCCCTCTGCTCGCCGGAGACGGCCTGGAGATTGAAGATGAACCCGCCGAACTGCGGGGCGAGCGAGACATGAGCGACCGAGGCCGGCGCGCCCTGGGCGGAAGTATCAAGAACCGCCGTGAGATCGACGACCACCACGTGCGTCACCTCGAACGCGAACGACGTGATGACGAACGAGCCCGCGCTGGTCTTCAGCCCCGCGGGCGTCTCCATCTCCAGCCCCGTGAAGCCGTGGACCTGGAAGGTGGCCGGTTCGAGCACGGAGGTGTAGTCGGCGGACGCCACGCCCGTGTGCCCTCCCGAGCCCGCCGCGGCGAGGTGAAACCCCGGCGAGAAACTCACGGGCCCGCTCTGAAAGAGAAAACTGGACGCAGGCGGATGGCCCGAGCCCGGGGCGATGTCCGCGAACCCGGTCACGAGTTGGCTCCCCCCCGTGTACAACACCTGCGCGCTCGATGCGGCACACGTGACAAGAACGACGGCCGCGGATCGGCGCATGGACCTCTCCAGTAACTGAGGGGCAGGGCGAAGCGTGGACAAGCGCGATGACGAGGAATGTCACGCCGCGCCCGCGATCCTTGCACCAGACGGCGGAAGGGCCTCAGTGCCCGCAGCCGCAGCCCGGCCCGCAGTGCCCCCGCGGGCGCTCCAGACGCTGGATCCCCTGCGACGTCTCGACCAGCACCTCGTCCGCCTCGTCGAGGAACAACCCGTGGTCCACGATCCCGGGGATCGAATCGAGCACGGCGGCCAGTTCGTCGAGATCCCCCTCCCCCAGGGTCAGATCGATGATGAGGTTCGCGTTGTCCGTGATGAACAGTTGCCCGTCGAGCGTCCTCCTGACAACCCCGTTGAGCCCCAGTTCCCTCAGCGTCGCCCGCACGCTGGCGAGCCCGAAGGCAAACACCGCGACCGCCAGAGAGGTCCGCGTCCCCAGCCTCGGCACGAGTTTGGACTGGTCGATGATGTAGACACGCCGGCGGGACGCATGGGCGACGATCCGCTCGCGCGTCATGGCCCCCCCGCCCCCCTTGAGCATCCGCAGTTCGGGATCGACCTCGTCCGCGCCGTCAAAGAGGTAATCGACACGCTCGACCAGCGCGAAGTCGGCGACGTGCAGCCCGAGGAACCGGGCGAGGGTCTCCGTCGCGTGGCTCGTCGGGACGCACCGGATGTCCAGACGCTCCTCCCTGACTCGATCGGCCAGGGCGTGGATCGCTCGCGACGCCGTGCGCCCCGTCCCCAGGCCCACCATCATCCCCGATTGGATCTCCGCGACGGCCCTCTCGGCCAACGCATCCGCTACCCGTGGCTCATTCAAAGCGAATCCCCTGTGCCAATGCGAACTCCCGACCGAAGTTCAGGGTGCAGGTCTGCCGGCGCATGTACGCCTTCCAACTGTCCGATCCCGACTCTCGCCCACCCCCCGTATCTTTCTCACCACCGAACGCCCCGCCCACCTCCGCCCCGCTGGTTCCGAGATTCACATACGCCAGCCCGCAGTCGCTCCCCGTCCCGTCAGGGCTCAGAAACCGCTCGGACGACCGCACGCTCCCGGAGAAGATCGCCGACGAGAGCCCCTGGTCCACTCCGTTGTTCACCCCGATCGCCTCGTCCAGTTCCCGATAGGTGAACACGTAGAGAATCGGCGCAAAGGTCTCCTCGCTCGCGATCGCCAGCTCATTCGTGGCCGGGGCACGGATGATCGTCGGCTCGACGAAAAACCCCTTCGACAGCGCGCCCGCCAGCGACGCACGACGGCCCCCGATCAGCACCTCGCCCCCCTGCGACCGGGCCGCCGCCACCGCGCGCTCGAACGCCTGCACGGCCTCCGCCGCGATCAGCGGACCCACAAGTGTCCCCTCGGCAAGGGGATCCCCCAGGCGGATCGAGCGATAGGCCCGGACCAGCCGATCGGTGAGTTCCCCCACGATGCCCTCATGCGCAATCAGGCGACGCGTCGTCGTGCAGCGCTGGCCCGCCGTGCCAACCGCGCCGAACACGATCGCTCGCGTCGCGAGATCGAGGTCCGCGTCCGGCTCCACGATCACCGCGTTGTTCCCGCCCAGTTCCAGCAGCGTGCGGCCGAGCCGACGCGCGACGACCTCCCCCACACGCCGGCCCATCCGACACGAGCCCGTCGCGGAGACAAGCGGCAGACGCCGATCCGCCGCGAGGCGCTCACCGATCGTCACGTCGTCCCCCACCACGAGGTGGAACAGTCCGCCGTACCCCATCGCCGCCGCGGCCTGCTCCGCCAGGCGGTTCGTGGCCAGGGCGGTGAGCGGGGCTCGAAGGCTCGGCTTCCACACCACCACATCCCCGCAGACCGCCGCGAGCATCGCGTTCCAGCCCCAGACCGCGTGGGGAAAGTTGAACGCCGTGATCACTCCCACCGGGCCCAGCGGGAGCCACTGCTCGTAGATGCGGTGGTCGCGGCGTTCGCTCGGGATCGTCCGCCCGCCCAGCGAACGCGAGAGCCCCAGCGCGTAATCCGCGATGTCCAGCGTCTCCTGCACCTCACCCACGCCCTCGGCCCGGATCTTCCCGACCTCCAGCGCGATGAGTTCCCCCAGTTCCGCCTGCCTCTCGCGGATCGCCGCCGCCACGCCATGGACCACGCGCCCCCGCTCGGGTGGCGGCACGCGTCGCCACCGGTCAAAGGATTCGACCGCTACGGTCAGCGCCCGCTCATACGTCTCCGCGTCGTCGGGTCGAACACCACCGAGCACCTCGCCCGTCGCGGGGCTACGGCTGGCGATGTCGTGCTCGCGAGGATGCTCGACGAAACGTGGGTCGTCACACAGCGCCTGCACCACGCGCGGAGGCATGCGGTCATCCTAGTCCGTCCCCGGTGCCGGAAGATCCTCCAGCAGCGCACAAATCCGCCCCAGTGACGGGGTTGCCGCGTCGCGCACATACGCGCCGCTCGCGGCACACCCGCACGCGAGCGCCTGCTCCAGGGGAAGCCCGGCAACGGCCCCCGCGGCAAACCCGGCGTTGAAGTGGTCCCCCGCGCCAGTCGACAGACGCGGGCAAGGCGTAAACGGGCCCTCGAACCACGCGGTTGACGTCCCATCGCTCGCCCCGGCGCCCTCCCGCGGATGGACCACGACGCACGTCAGACGCAACGCCGCGCGAAGGGTCCGCGTCAGTTCAGGGACACGCTCCTCCAGCCGACCCGGGCCCGCCGCCACCCCCATCACCCCCGCGAGCCGTTCTCCCTCGGCGAGGTTGAGGCCCAGCGTCACCGGCGCGATCGAGTCCAGGGCCCGGAGACGATCCATCGCGCGCACCAGATCGTCATCCGAACGCCGCGCGGGGTCGGCAAGATCCACGATGATCCGGCGAGGTGGTGCGCCCCAGGCCTCGGGCCCCAGGCCCGTGAGGATCGCCGCGAGGCCCTCCCACATCTCCTCCGTGCGGGGCATCATCACCCAGTTCACGAGCCCGATCAGCGACGACGTCCGCACAACTTCACGCAGCACGGCCTCCCCCACTCGATCAACAATCGTCCCCCACCCCACCCGGGCAAGGGCCTCCGACCGGCCCAGCATGATCTTCCCATCGTCGAACTCCAACGCCTCCGTACGCGCGGGCTCCGCGACCGGCAGCACTCGGGAGCAGCGCGCGGCGAAGGGCTCGAAGAGCCGATGCACACGCCCGTTGTCCAGCGGATCCCCCACCGCACCGATGTACGTCACCGCGAGCCCGAGGCCCGACAGGCCCGAGGCGAGCAGCGGCCCGTTCCCCCCGAATCGCACCTCACGCTCCACGAGTTCGGCGTTGGCGCTCCGCCCCGAGGCCGCCGCGGCAAAGCGCGCAAACTGCTCGATCGTCCCAACCCGGCGATACCGCTCCGGCGATTCTCGCCGATCCACCACGTCCAGGATGGTGTCGATGAACCCGTCGAAGCCGACCAGCGCTCGCGATGCGGCCAGACGATCCGCCGAGCCTCGCAGGGAAGCGGCGGCGGCCTTCGCGACTTCGATTCGATCGCTCATCTCGCTATTGGAGGCGCGCCGCACGCCGCAGGCGTACGCTCGGCATGCTCGTGCTCGCGACGGCAAACCCGCACAAGGTCAACGAACTGAAGTCAATCCTCGCCCGGAGCGGCATCCCCGCCGCAGCCCTCTCCGACGTGCTGGGCCCCGACGGCACGCCCCTTCCCACCTCTAAACCGATCGAGACCGGGGCGACCTTCGAGGAGAACGCCATCCTCAAGGCACGCTCCTATGCCGCCCAGACAGGCCGGGCGGTCCTCGCGGACGATTCCGGACTGGAGATCGATGCGCTCGGCGGGAGACCCGGGGTGATTTCCTCCCACTATTCCACGGACGGAATCGAGACCGGAACCTCGCGTGAAGCCCGCGATCGCGCGAACAACGAACGGGTGCTTCGAGAACTCGAGCCCATCCCGTTTGAACGCCGAACGGCGCGTTTCGTGTGCGTCATGGCGCTCGCCCTTCCCCCGCATGGGGGGGAGGGGGCTCGCATCGTGGCGGTCACCAGGGGGGTCTTCGAGGGCAGGATCGGCTTGCCTCGTGCCGGCTCGGCCTCCTCCGATCGTTGGATCGTGCCCCGGGGACGGGAAGGATTCGGGTACGACCCCCTGTTCCTGGTGGGCCCGGCCTTTGAATCAACCAGCGCGGAACTCTCGGAGGTCGACAAGAACCGCCTGAGCCATCGCGGGGCGGCCGCAAGGGCCATGGCGGCGGAGATCCGCCGTGGATTGCCGGATCTCGCCGGGTGTTGAGCAAGACCGAAAAAATAGCGATCGGCGCGCCGAATTCCGTGAGCGCGCTCTTTCTCGGATCTCGCATTGGGACGTGTTGAGGTACTCTGTCTGCACGGTCGTCCGGAGGCACCGGCCACCGGTTCTTGGGGACCGCCGATTCACCAGGTCAAAGGAGGAGATATGGCAAAGTCGTTGACTAGGCGAGGGATCCTCGCCGCGGTTTGTGGTCTTGCGCTGGCGACGCACGCGATGGGGCAGGCCTCACCCGAGCCCAGCTTCCAGGCGCCCATGCTCTTGGATTCAGGTCGTGTCGTGGATGTCGGAGGGGAGGGCCTCGGTGGAGAGCACGTCCGCGTCTGGTCCGGCACGGTCAACGTGCCCGGTGCACCCTGGATGCGCGTTCACTTCTCGACCGAGACGCTCCTCGCCGGCCCCAACCGCCACGAGGGCGGCTCGTATCTCGTCATCACCTCGGTCGAGGATGGGGCGAAGCACTTCCTCGATGCCGAGACGCTCCCCGAGTGGGACCACATCTCCGCCTTCATGAACGGCGACACCCTCTTCGTCGAACTCTTCGCCGTCGGCGGCATGGGTGACAACCGCGTCAAAATCCAGGAAGTCACCGCCGGCATCACCATGGGACCGGAGTCGATCTGCGGCACGACCGACGACCGCCTCCCCGACAATGACCCGCGCGCCGGACGCATCAGCGTCGGCTGCACCGGATGGCTGATCCACCACAACGGAAACGCCAACGAGTTCCTCACCGCCGGCCACTGCCTCACCGTCGGCCAGACCGGCGCCGTCCAGATGTTCAATGTCCCGCCCGCGACCGCCGGTGGCGGCTTCGTCGCCCCCCCGCCCGAGTTCCAGTATTCCATCCAGTCCGCCTCCATCCAGCGACAGGACGCCGGCGTGGGCAACGACTGGTGCCGCTACTTCACCAACAACAACTCCAACCACGGGCTCCCGGCTCGCATCGCCCAGGGACGAAACTCCTTCTCACTTGCCTCCTCGGCGCCCGCCTCCGGCACGGCGACGACCACGGTTCGCGGCAACGGCGTCGTCAACAACCAGGCCGGCATCACCCCGGTCCCCATCCAGTGGACGCGCATCAACAAGGTCCACGCCGGTCCCTACGCCGGCAAGACCGGGACGCGCATCCGCTACAACACCGATACGACCCCCGCGAACTCCGGGTCACCCGTCACCCAGATCATCGGGACGCCCTTCGCCTTCGAGCAGGCGATCGGCATCCACACCCACGGTGGATGCCCCTCGGATCCGAACTCCGGCACCGCCGTCGAGCACGCCAACCTTCAGGCCGCGCTCGCCAGCCCCGCCGGCGTGGCTCGCCCCTTCGACTCCGCCGTCTCCAAGGGCCTGAACACCACGTTCAACTCTGACAACGGCGGCTCCGACGGCGGCGCCGTCTACTTCGATGTCACGACCGGCATCAAGTCCATCGAGGTCACCCACTTCTACCTCAACGTCAACCGCAACGGCACCACCAACAACGGCACCACCACCGAGGACGACGACTTCTTCAACTTCCAGGTCTACATCCGACAGGGCGGCGCCGCGGGCTTCCAGAACACCATTGCCGCGTGGACCAAGGTTGCCGATGGCGCGGGCATGCCTCGCTTCGAGGACTCCCCCACCCTCGGCGCCCTCAAGAAGACCTTCAGCCTCGCCGGCAACACGACCTACGGCATCGCCATCGTCTTCGACAATGGCGCGGGTCACGCCTACACCAACGCCACCGGTTCCAACGAGACCTACTCCAACGCCGATATCACCATCACCGGCATCTCCGCCTCCAACGCCCCCTTCACCGGCAACATCGCCAACCGCGTCTTCAACGGCGGCGTCGGTTACCTCCTCAATGCCTCCAGCGGCCAGTGCGCCGAGACCCTCTTCAGTTCCAACAACGGCGGTAGCAACGGCGGAATGGTCTACTTCGATACCAAGATCGGAACCTCCAGCCTCTCCCTCACCGGCCTGACCATGAACGTCTCCGGCACCGGCGGGAATGCCTGCAACGTCAAGCTCTACCGCACCGCGACCACCTACGTCGGCAAGGCCAACACCCCTGGGTCCTGGACCCTCGCTGCCACCGGCACCGGCACCAGCGCCGCCCAGGAGTCTCCCACCTACATCACCCTCAATAGCCCCGTCGCGCTCACCGCCAACGCCAACTACGGCTGGGCCATCGAACTCACCCAGACCTCCGGCAGCGGCCACCGCTACACCGATTCCACCGGCCTCAACAACGTCTACAACCACACCGACGTCAACTTCACCCTCGGGGCCGCCTCCAACACCCCCTTCGGTACCACCATCAACAATCGCGTCTGGAACGGGTCCTTCTGCTACGGCAAGGCCCTCAACCCCTGCAAGAACACCCTCACCGCCGTCCAGGAGCCCAGCCCACTCTTCGGCGCCTTCAACTCCAACAACGGGCTCCAGGAAGAGGCCGACAACTTCACCCACGCTACCCAGTGGAGCGTCAGCGGCGGCACCTTCTGGGGCACCTACACCAACGTCACCGTTCCCCCGCTCACCCAGAACTTCACCATCCGCTTCTTCTCCAACTCCGCCGGGCTCCCCGGCGCGCTCCTGGCCTCCAGGAACGTCAACAACGTCCAGGTCAAGAACACCGGGCTCTTCGATACCATCATCGGACGCCCCATCTATGAGTTCGACCTGGCCTTCACCCCCGTCACCCTCCCCGCTGGAACCCAGTGGGTCAGCATCGTCGGCACCTCCGCCGGCTTCACCTGGGCCTGGGATGTCATGGACAACGTCGGCAGCGCCCACGCCGTCCGCAACGGGGTCGGCGCCTGGAGCCTCTCCACCGGCAACTTCGCCTTCGCCCTCTGCGGCAACGTCTTCATCCCCTGCTACCCCGACTGCGAGGAAGACGGCGACCTCGACATCTTCGACTTCCTCTGCTTCCAGTCCGAGTGGTCCGCCAAGACGCCCTACGGCGATTGCGAGAAGGACGGCGACTGGGACGTGTTCGACTTCCTCTGCTACCAGAGCGCGTACGCCGGCGGGTGCTGATCCCCTCCGCGTCGTGATCTGAACCAGTCAATGTGCGGGCCCGGTCTGCGAGGGGCAGGCCGGGCCCTTTCCTTTTTTGCCTCCCCTTCCCCACCGTGCTCACCCCGCGCCAGGCGGGCCGCACATTCTCTCCTTCCGCGCGTGAGCCGCCTCCTCCGGTTGCGTTCCCAGGGGTGCACCAGGCACCTCAACACACCAAGGAGAAGGCCATGAAGACGACGAACACGATGATGATCGGGGCACTCGCCGGGGTTCTGCTGCTGGGCTCAGCCGTCGACGCCGCGGTCGTGGAGATCAAGGTCCACGCCAAGATCACCGGCAAGAAGGACCCCCAGCACATCGGGACCGTCAAGGCCGACGGCGGCTTCAAGCACGCCAGCGGCATGAACGCCATGTTCAAGTTCGAGAAGGGGTACGGCTACCTCGACGACACCTACGACTTCGACTGGCTCAACATCTGCACCGCCGAGAAGGGCGACTCCGGGCTCTTCGCCAAGAAGCCCGCCTTCGACCCCCAGCCCGACCCCGTCGTCAAGGGCGAGGACAAGATCCCCTTCTACTACAACGACAAGGAGTGGTCCGCCAACAAGTTCGGGTCCAGCAAGATCTACGAGAAGGGGCAGTTCTCCCAGTTCATTGACTTCCCCAAACTCCCCAAGGACCAGGCCTTCGACTTCTCCGGCTTCCTCGCCATCCGCGACGATGGCAAGTACTCCCTCGACGGGAAGAGCCAGACCTGCATCCTCGCCGGCTGGACCTGGAAGTACGAAGGCGACGACAAGTTCGGGGGCGGAAAGAACAACGGAACCTCGACCGCCATCGCCTCGATCGCCATCGACGACAAGGTCGTCAAACTCTTCGCCGACTGCGTCACCAACAACGACGCCTTCAAGGGCTGGTCCGCGGTCATCGGATGCGAACTCCCCAAGAACGTCCCCACGCCCGGTAGCCTCGCGCTGCTCGGCCTCGGCGGGCTGCTCGCCGCTCGTCGACGCCGATGATCAACATCGTCCCGCAGGAGGGGAAGGCCGCGGTGGAGAGATCCGCCGCGGCCTGTTCGTTGTTCCCGCCGTCAGCCCGGGTCGATCGCGACGCTCAGTTCCACCAGCCCCGGCGGGAGGCACTCCGTCGTCGTGCACGCCTGGAACGCCATCGCGAGCAGCGGCCGGCCCCGCCACTCGCCCACCCGCTCGAGCGCGACTCGCATCTCGAACGTGCCCGACAGCACACGCCGCCCGCTCGAATCCGCCGTGCCCTCGGGATAGTCCGCGAACACCTCGACCCCCCCGCCCCCGACGATGAAGACTCGCAGCGGCGTGAGCCCGGGCCCGCCCTCTGTCGCCCCGGCAAGGTGGTATCCCGGCGCGATCGAGACGACCAGACGCACCTCGGCCGCCTCGCCCTCCGAGAGCGTCACGCGGTCGGTGTTCGCGTACACCTCCACCGGCGTGAAGTCCCCGCCCGACGCCCCCCCCTCCGGCGAACGCTCGCCCGTCGCCAGCCGCTCGCCCGCCGCCCGATCGATCCGCAGCAGCCGGAAGAGCGCACGCGTGCTGTTGATCGACCCGGTCGGTGAACGTGCGATCTCCGCCGAAAGCCCGCGGAGGAGCCCCTCGGCCCGCGCCAGGAACGCACCGTCCCCCGACGCCCCGGCAACGTCGAGCAGGGCGTTCGCCAGCACCGAGTTCCCGCACGCCGTCGCCCCGTCGTACGTGGTCCGCGCTCGGACGAAGAGGTCGTCAGATTCTGCCCGGACGTCGTAATAGCCCCCCCCGAGCCCGAAGAGCCTGTCGCACTCATCGACCAGCGCCCTCGCAACCTCCACCCCAGGTGCTCCCCGCGCCGTCGCGAGAGCCTCGATCAGCCACGCGTAGTCCTCGAGCATCGCCGGCGTGTGCGCGCGCCCACGCTCCCGCACCCGGCACAGCATCCCCGCATCGTCCCGGAACGCGACGAGCATCAGGTCCAGCGTCCGCCGACTCTCCGCCGTGGCCTCGGGCATCCCGAGCAGCGCCCCGACTCGCGCCAGCGACACCACCGCCATCGCGTTCCACGAGAGCACCGCCTTATCGTCGCGGAACGGCTGCGGACGACGGTTCCGAGCCGCGAGCAGCGCCCGCCGAACCCGTTCGTACGCCCTCTCCCACGCCGCCTCATCGAGCCCCATCCCGCGAGCGAGATCCGCGGGGACCCCGGACAGAACAAGGACGTTCGCGGGAGGGTCCTGCGGGTGGTGCGGGTCGCGAAAGTTCGGCCCCCCGTCCAGACCAAAGACACGGCGGGCAAACCGGCCGTCCCCCTCCCCCACCGCTTCAACCACCTGCTCCTCGCGCCAGATGTACGTCGCGCCCTCTCGCCCCTCCGTGTCCGCGTCGATCGCGCCGGCAAAGAGCCCCTCGGGCGTCCTCATCTCGCGCAGCAGCCACACCACCGTCTCACGGGCCACGCCCGCATAGCGATCGCTCCCGTACTCCGCCGCCGCTCGCGCATAGAGCGAGGCGAGCGCGGCGTTGTCGTACAGCATCTT